>ENA-OWPB01000937-OWPB01000937.1-human-gut-metagenome-genome-assembly--contig:-NODE-937-length-31516-cov-4.515972_pt1 | contig 31516 bp, 20 predicted proteins | sample MGYA00248260_ERZ651838 | MGnify/ENA primary metagenome ERZ651838 (study PRJEB26924, sample SAMEA4378304) | human gut metagenome | biome: human gut; feature: human-associated habitat; material: faeces... | reverse complement strand
TGTTACTACTCACCACTTGCAGAAGTGGGAGTCTCAACTCAGACTGAGATGATCTATTTCTTTAATTCATGGTATAACCGTGCGATCGGTAAACCAACCACATTGTTGTAATCCCCATGAATTTCGCGGACATAGAGACCGCCCACGCCCTGAATTCCATAAGAACCGGCTTTATCCATCGGTTCTCCGGTAGCTACATACTGATCAATTTCTTCCTCTGTCATCGGATAAAAGACCACATCCGTTTTTTCAAAAAAGCAACGCACATCTTCTGTTCCATTTTCCTTTTTCCAGATACACACGCCGGTATACACCTGATGTTTCTTGTCCTGCAACATGCAAAGCATCCGTTTTGCATCTTCCGCATCCTTTGGTTTTCCAAGAATTTTCTGGTCATAAACTACGACTGTGTCCGCCCCCAGAATCCATGCATCTCCTTCGGTTTTTACTGCAATCTCCGCTGCTTTCTGCTGCGCCAGCTCCATCACGGCACGCTCCGGCAGCACTTCTGTAATTTTTTCTTCTCCCTGTGACGGGCATACTTCAAACTCCATTCCCATCTGAGCCAGCAGTTCCCGACGCCGCGGGGATGCTGATGCTAAAATAATTCTCATATACAATTCTCTCCATTTATTTAAAGTAATATTGTCTCTGCCAACGCAAAGGAATAAATCAAAATCTCCTTCACCGGCTTTTCATCCGAAAATCTGCTCAGTGCATCCGCATAAAGCTCCAACTGCTTTTTATAACGGCGCCCCAGTTCCTGCGCATTGTCTACATGATCTGTCTTATAATCCAGCAAAACAATCCCATCTGCTTCTTCCCAGAACACATCGATGATACCCTGAATCAGCACATCTTCTTCCGGACGGCTATCCTCCCAGACCAGATTTGCCGGCACTGACATTACAAACGGTTTTTCCCGCTCTAAAGCACCCTGTTCTGCTGCCGCACGCATTCGTTTTGCAGTATCACTCTGTAAAAATCCAAGCAGCTGCTTCCAGTTTAACCGTTTTGCATCCGCTTCCTGCATACGTCCAAGGGCACACAATGCATCAATCTGCTGTTTTACAAAATATAGTCCCTGCTTTTCATCTGCAAAATCCGGAAGTCCTGCGAAATCCAGACATTCCAGAAAACGGTGTACCATGGTTCCATACAGTGCACCTGCATTTTCCTTTACTTCCTGCACAAACCGCGGCACATACGGTGTCGCAATTTCATCCGGGAACAATGGTTGTGCGGTATTCAAAGTCTGTTCTGCCGACTCACTCCGTTCTTCCATTGCCCGATGCTTTAATTCTGACACCGACACTTTCTGCTTGTGTGCGCCTTCTTCTTTCCATGCATATTCCCATGAAAACGTCTCTTTTAGCTGCGCCAGTTCCGTTTCTGATACGTTCTGCAACGCTTCCAGAAGTGTCCGATGTTCCAATGCTGTATCCTGTAATTTTCGCTGTTCTTCCTGCTGCATCCGCGCCTCATCCCAGATCACGTAACGGTAATCCGGATTCTCCATACCAAGCACCGGTATTACCCAATCCCAGTAACTTTTCGCATCATAGCGGGTGGAAAACGGTACTTTTTCCTCTCTGGAAAAACCGCTGTATTGCCCTTCTTCCGGCAGCTTGCAGGTTCCTGCCAGAATCAGTTTTTCCTTTGCTCTGGTCAGTGCCACATATAACACACGCAGCTCCTCTCCCAGATTTTCCTTTTTTGCTTCCATAGCAAAAATCTGGTGAATCAGTGTGTTGGCTTTCGTCCGTTTCTCACAGTCAAACCATTTCAATCCAATACCAAATTCCGGGTGAAAGATCATATTGCTGTTGAGATCCTGCTCATTAAACTGTTTTCCCATACCGCAGACAAACACAACGGGGAATTCCAGACCTTTGCTCTTGTGGATACTCATGAGACGGACAGCATTTTCCTGCTCACTGACAATCTCTGCTTCGCCATAGTCCACATCATATTTCATCAATCGGTCAATATAGCGGATAAAGTGAAATAATCCATGATAACTGGTCTGTTCATATGCCACTGCTTTTTCCATCAGCATATCCAGATTTGCCCGGCGCTGTTCACCAGCCGGCAACGCTGCCACATAATTACGGTAGCCGGTCTCATCCAGAATTTCCTGCAATAAACGATGAATCGGTGTATACGGAATCCGCTGACGAAATTTCTGCAGCATTTCCTGAAAGGCAATAATTTTCTCTGATACAGGCAGCATCTGTTCCACACACTGATAAAACGGCATTCCCGGATATTCCGACCGAATCTGTGCCAGTTCCTCCGATGAAAACTTTCCAAAATAGGATTTCATCACCGCTGCCAGTGGAATATCCTGATACGGATTATCCAACACACGCAACAGTGAAAGCACGGTCTGTACTTCCGTTGCCGAAAAATAGCCTGTTTTGGACGCAACGATCAGCGGAATTCCTTCCTGCTCAAACACTTTCTGATAGGTCTCTGCCCAACCGGACATGGAACGCAGTAACAGTACAATATCCTTGTACGTGATTTCCGGTATTTCCTGTGTCTCCACCAGTTCCCGGATCCGACCTGCCACAGCCGCTGCTTCCTGTTCCCGTCGTTCCATGCCGCTCTCCTGGGAAGGAACAAGCAAAAGCTCCGGCTTACAGCAATCCGCATTCTCATAATCCGGATACACCGCTCCTGCATACAAAGCTGCCTCCGCATCATATGCCACATTTCCCAGATTTTTTTCCATCAGCGGATAAAAAATATCATTTACCGCTTCCACCACTTCCCGGCGGCTTCGGAAATTTCGGTGCAGGTCAATGCGCTGCTGACTGCTCTCCTCGGTGCTGAACCGATGATATTTGTCCATAAAAAGCTCCGGTCGCGCCAGCCGGAACCGATAAATACTCTGCTTGACATCACCAACCATAAACAGGTTTTCGTTTCCATTTTTCACACCGGAAACCGCTGTCAGCAATGTTTCCTGTACATAGTTGCTGTCCTGATACTCATCAATCATAACTTCCCGATACTGCTGTTGATATTCCAGCGCCGTTTCGGTCAGCTCTTTCGTTTCCGAATCCACCAGTACACGCAGCGCATTGTGCTCAACATCCGAAAAATCCAGCATATTTTTCTTCTGCTTTTCTTCCTGAAAACGATCAGAAAATGCCTGCGTCAGTGTCACCAGCATCCGCACCATTTTGGACGTCTGTGTCAGACGCTCTAACTGCACCTCCAGCATTGTCGCAAAAATTGTCTTTTTCCACTTGTCAATCTGATCCTTCATCCGCTTGCGCCCGGACATTACCGCGTCTTTTTTTGCCACACTGCCTTCGTATTTTCCAGATCTTCCGATATTTTTAAAATCAATGGCAGAAATGGCTGCCTGCCACTGAGAAAAATGTTCACATTTTCGCAAATTTTCCAACTGCCGCAGGTCATCGGCAATGGATGCCTCATACATATATGGTCCATCCGGCTCCTGTGTCAGCTCCAGCAATTTTTCCTGAGCAGTGATCAGATCCTCCACACGTACATTTAAATATGACAGAAAATCTCTGATCCAGCTTTTTTCTTCCAGTTCCGCTTCATTGGCGGCTTCATATTGCTGCACACAGGTCTCCAGCCATTCCTTCGGCCACGGATAGCTTTCCGCATAATTATATAATTTCAGGATCATTTCTTTGATTTGTAAATCGTTTTTTGCACCGGAATAACTGTCTGCAAACCGCAAAAACTCCGGATCTGCCTTTTGATAAAAATCTTCCAGAACCGCCTCACAGACATCCTCACGAAGCAGTTTCAGCTCTCCTTCATCCGCAATGCGAAATCCCGGTTCCAGATCAATTTTGTGAAAATGATCCCGCAGAATCCGGATGCAGAAACTGTCAATGGTAGTGATCTGTGCATTGTGCACCAGCGTCAGCTGCCGCTGCAAATGCTGGTTATACGGATCCTGTTCCAATGCGTTCTCAATAGCGGCACCGACACGCTCCCGCATTTCTGCTGCTGCCGCATTGGTAAAGGTCACAACCAGCAGGCGGTCAATATCCAGCGGATCTGTTTCATCCGTTACCATAGAAATAATACGCTGTACCAGCACCGCTGTTTTTCCGGAACCGGCAGCCGCAGAGACAAGCAGACTCCGGTTTCTCAGATTGATGACTTTTTCCTGTTCTTTTGTCCACTTAACGCTCATCCGGCAGACCTCCTTCCCGATAAATTTTCGCCCACACATCTTCATCCTTTAATTTCTTATTTTTTTCATAGGTGAATCCCTGAATTTTCGGATCAAAGCCACACACACTATGATACGGACAGTGATCGCAGCCGGTTTTCTGCTCCATCTGAAACGGTCGGATATCAATATCACCAGACAGGATTTTTTCTGCCGCATCACAGATCTTTCGATTCACAAAGGCTGTCATCGCCTGAAAATCCCTGCGTCCGGCTCCCGATGTTCCCTTTTTCGCAGGTGTTCCATCCGTTTTCAGTGTCAATGGAAGGACTTCCGATCTGCCCGCCAATCCTACATCCATCTGCTGATAAACTTCTGGTTCCAGACTGATCAGACCATTCAGACGCAGTTCACTTAAGATATGTTCCATGATTTTTTCTTCATCCTCACCATCTGCGTCCACCATCGGATCATCCATTCGATAGTAAAAAATACCCGCTGGAACAATCTCTTTTCCTGGATGTGTTTTTTTCAGCTGCTCCATGGCGGCATTCAGATACACCACAAGCTGCAGCTGCTGTCCGTAATACAGATTCAACAACTGAAACGTTGTTTTTCCGGATTTATAATCAATGATGCGGACATATACGGCATCCTCCGTCTCGCGGGTGTCCATACGGTCAATTTTTCCTACCAGACGCATCTTATGCTCCGCATCCAGCATCATATTTTCCACATTTAACTCATTTACCTGCACAAAATCCACTTCATAGCCCGCCGGTTTGAAAGTTCCATGCCGGATCTGTTCCGTCAGCGCCCAGATACTGCGCTTCATGATCCGATAGATCCGCTCCAATACATAGGCACTTCTGGCAGATTCCAGCAAGGATTCATTTGGCATGGAAAGAACTGCTTCCTGCATAGCGGTTTGCAGCAAGTTTTCCTGTTCCGGTTCTGTGATGGTATACCAGTCATAGGATTTTTCCAGACCTTCACAATACCGCTGCAAAATCTCATGAAACATGCTTCCCATATCCAACGCCGCAAAACTGTAAGTCTCCCGTTCAGACAATTTCAAACCATATTCCAGAAAATGTGCATAGGCACAACGGGCAAACAGCTCCAGTCTGGTCACTGAATTGGTCAGCACCGTTCCATACAATTGCCGCGCGGTCTCGACTGCCAGCTGCTCTCCGGTAAACTGGGAAAATGCCGCTGCAAACAATTCATGTACCACAGATCCCCATTCTTTTGATTCACTCAGATACCGGTGCAACGCTTTCCATTCTTCTGTAATGCTTCCTGCTTTCGCCTGTGTCAGACCGGAAATATAAGTCTCCAGACTGCTTTTTGGTGAAACCGGTGTTCCGGATGCATCTGCTTCTATTTCCTCTACAATCACATTTGGAAACAGCTTCTGCACCGTGCCGATCAGGTAGGACGGGCGTGTCGCCTTCTGCTGCGTATCCATTCTGGCATACGTCAGATACAGTGCCTCTGACGGTTTTGTCATGTTCAGATACAGATAAAACCGCTGCAAAAAGGACTGTTCTCTGGCAGTCGGTGACAACTGCAGCTTCTGCTCCTCGATCAGTTCCCGGTCATACTGGGATAAAATGCCACCATTTGCCGTACTTTTCGGAATCGTGCCATCATTTACGCCAAGGAAAAACAACACTTTAATGCCTTCCAGACGGGTTCGCTCAATATCTCCCAGAATCACACAGTCCGCTCCCGGTGGAATTGCTCCTACTTTTGCCGATGCAAAGCCTTCCTCCAGCACGTCCGCATAATCCCGGATGGACAGTTTTTCCTCTCCCAGCAGATCCACCAGTTTATCCAGCAGATCGATCACGATTTTGTAAATCTGTCGATACTGAGACGCCAGCAATTCTTCTCCAGCTTCCTCAAAGGCTTCCTGCTGCTCTTTCATCTGTTCTTCCAGATGTAACCCACAGAGCAAATCATACAATGCCTTTGTCATTTCGGATACCGTAACTTCTTTTTCTGACGCTGCCAGATAAAACGGCTCTAACATTTTCCAGAATCGCTCCCGCAGCGCATTGGCGCGCGCCAGCTCCTGCTGCAGTACCTGTTCTTCCACGCGGATTCTGTCGGTATGACGCATAGGTTTCAAAAATTTTTTCTTCCATTTAGAGGCTCCTCGAATGCCCCGCGCCAGCACATAGTTTTCCAGAAAATCAATGTCTTTTTCCGTAAACCCGGACAGATCGGTTCGGAAAAATCGAAATACACTTTCATAAGAAAAATCTTTTTCTACCATTTCTAATACGGCACGGATCAGTTCGATACATGGATGATACAGAATCGACGTTTTGGTATCGACGAAATACGGAATATCATATAATTCAAAAATAGATTTTGCATACTTTTCATAACATTCCACATCCCCGCATACAATGGCGCATTCATGATAACGATAATTTTTTTCCCGCATCAAATGTGACAATTTCCATGCCGCAAAGATAAGTTCTTCCCTTGGTGTTGCCAGTGAATAAATGCGTAACGATTCCCCGCATTTTTCCTCATATCTGTGGCTGCGCACCCGGAACAGATTCTGTTCCAGATGTGCCAGCACCGGCGATTGCGCCAGACGGCTATTTTCACCAACTGGTAAAAATACCGGTTCTTCTACAATATATGTTTCTTCCTTTGCCGCCCGCAACAATGCCGCCGTCATTTTCCGGCTCATGTAAAACAGATCCTGAATTCCGTGATCTGCCAACAGATCTTCCCGCACATCCATTGTCACTGTCACATACATATCCTTTACCACATGCATACAGCGATGCAGCAATTTCATCTGCACCGGAGTAAATCCGGTAAATCCGTCAAATACAAACACTGCATCCCGCAGCAATTTGGAATCATCCACCGCTTCTGCCAATACATCCAGTACTCGCTCCGCTGTCACGTACTGTCCCTGCAGATATTCCTCAAAAGCCGCATACATGGTATGCACGTCCGATAATTTATAATACAGATTGGAATCCGGTTTTAACTGATGCAAAAAATCTTCCAGTTCTTCTACGGAAATATCATACTGCATCAGCTCAGAAATCATGGATTTCAGCTCATTGATATACCCCATTTTTCGGATATTTCCACGTAAAACCGTCAGCTCTTTGCCTTTTTCCTCTGCAATTTTACGCAATACCAGACTTTTTCCGGTTTCTTCCATAACCGTGTTCTGAATGCCAAGTTCATCAAAAATACGATATGCCAGACGTTCAAAACTGACCACATCAATGTTTACGATTACATGATTTTTGGATCGGCGCACCAGCTCCCTCTGTGTCTGCATTGTAAACTGCTCCGGAACAATGACATAAAAATTGCGCCTGCGGTCTGCCTGCGCCATCTGAATGACTTTTTCATAAATATAGGTTGATTTTCCACTGCCGGAATTTCCGTAAATGAGCTGTAATGCCATGATTTTTTGCTCCTGTTCTTTTTCCACTTATTTTTCAACAATCCCACAAAAAAGTAAGATACCCTATCGTTTATTATAAGGTATCTTACACGTTTACGCTATTATTTGTTACGTTACATTTTAATTTGCAATACATTTCTATGTTTTTCAACCATTTTTTCAAGTATTTTTTCATTTTAGTCTGCAATAAGAGTTTTCTATACTTTCTTTTTATTCATATTTTTTACATTTTAATTTGCAATATATTTTTCTTCATGTACATTTTTTTAATTGCTCTTACATTTTAATTTGCAATATATAATTTTTCACACGCCAATCCTGCATCAAAATTTACATTTTAGTTTACAATAGCTTATATATTTCAAAAGGCGAAAAGCTTACAATAAACTTTTCGCCTTCATGATTATTTGAATTGCACACCTGCTTGTTTCAATTTTTCATATCTTTCAGGAAGCAGCTTTCCTTTTTTATACAAGCTCCGTTGTCTGATCACCCATGTTCCTAAACACTCACCTTCAAAAATTACATTTCCAGAAATACGGGTATCTCCATCATTTGCCTTTATGTAACGTTTGAATTGTTCATATCGCCTGTTCCATTCATCTTCTAACGGATCAACCGAAAAACCTATATTTAACAGCTTTTGGTATCTTTTCTGAGACAATTTTCCTTTTTTATACATTTTACGCTGATCACCTACCCATATACCTAAGCGTTCCCCCTCATAAACTGTTTTCAACGGGATATTGGCATTCCCGCCATTTTCCCGTATATAACGCTGATATTGTACAAAGTGTTTATCCCACTCTTCTTCTAATGGTGCAAACGAGAAATCTACACTTTGCAATTTTTCATATCTGTCCTGAGGCAATTTTTTCTTTCTATATAAACTGCGTTGGTTATCTACCCATCTTTTTAGTGATGTAGGAAATGCCTTCTTCTCACTTATGCATTTTTTATATTGTTCAAATTGCTTGTTCCATTCATTATCTAATACAGGACTAAACAGGAAGTCTATGCTATGTAACTTTTCGTATCGATCATGAAGCAGTTTTCCTTTTTTATATAAGGTACGTTGCCTTCCGGCCCATTGTCTTAAAAAGGTAGAAATCTCTTTTTTCTCCTGCACACATTGCCTGTATTGTTCAAAATACCTATCCCACTCTTCCGCCAAAGGATTGAATGAGAATCCTACATTTTGCAATTTTTCCAAGCGATTTTGCGGCAGCTTTCCTACCCTGTAAAACTCACGCTGAACCTGTACCCATTTTCCTATCCACTCTTCCTCAATCTCAGTATTACCCGAATCACTAGATTCTTTTCCATTTCTATTTACATAACCTACATATTGTCCAAAATGCCTGTTCCACTCATCCTCCAACGGTTCAAATGAAAATCCTATCCTTTGAAGCTTTTCAAGGCATTCTTCCGAAAGTTTGTTTGCATTGTATGCACCTCGTTGTCTCTGACACCATGAGCCTAACCTTTGATCTTTGTAAACACATTCGATTGGAATCTCCATACTGTTATACTCCGCCTTATAAGCACATAAAAGCTGAAACATTTTATTCCATTGTTCCATATATATGTTATTACAAAACGGACATTTTGTATTACGATTAAAATGTTTTGGCATATATTCCATTATCCGTCCGCATTTATGATGCAGTATTTTTATTTTAGTGTTCTGATCAACATATTCTCCGACCATTTCGTATTCGCCATTCGTCCATAATCGGATACGTTCAGCCATTATTTCCTCTGTAATAGTATTAGGAAAACATATTCTACATCGTGGAATTTTAACAAACTGCTGACAACGAACATCAAAAATATGTCCACAGGATTTTGAACGTATCTTACAGGAATCGTACAAAGATGTAAATTCCAGTAATTCATACTGGTTACTTTCTTCAATCTGGCATTTTACTTCATAAAATGTCATTCGCGATTCACATGCGCACCTCACATTTTCATATAAAAAAGACTTGGGCTTTATTAATAATTGTTGTCCACATTTCTTATGTAATACAGATACTGGTGTATTCAATGCCCGATATTCATCCTTTAATTCATATCCATATTTTTCAAAAATCTTACCTAACAGCTCCTGTTCAGAACTTTTTTCATTACATCTCGGGCAGCCAAACAATGTATCAGTTGCATACGATGTCGCAACATACTCTTTTCCACAATTTTGACATTTATATTTTTGTATAGTTGGAGTTGTTGATTTTTCTTTTAGTAGAGATATCAGTTGTTGCACATCTGGATACAAAAACATAAGAATAGGGATTACTTCACGCGCCGGTAAGAAGTTTTTTCTATACCTTTTTGTCCTTAGAAATTTTTCCTCATCATAATCTATCAAATCATAATACTTCCAATTTGTAATGTCTCTAAAAATTTCCTCATATCCATTTTCTTCAATTTTGTCATCCATGATTTTTCGGATGCTTTCCAAATTTGTAAATACACCAGATTCAAATAATGCATATACATAATTAGCATACGCATTATTTGAATCAATGCTCCACATCGTCTGTATTTTTTCATAGTCTTCTTTTTTATAATCACAAGCACATTCTTCAGCAGAAACAAACGAATGTAACAGGCAATGATGCTTATAACATGTTTCTATCCCTGATAACTGATGGCTTCGATGCAGGTATGGCTCGCCATATTTTTTAATATCTTCTTCCATGCATAAAGGACAGATATTAACATTACTAAGTTCTAAGCGAACTGCCATTTTAAGTTTATTCTGTTTTCCAAATGCACTGTCCACGATTCTTGCCTGATATTTTTCCGACATAAACATCGACTCAAATGCAAATGTATTTGTATCCAGAAACAGTTTTATACCATCTATTTTCGTATACATACTTTCACAAAAATTCAAATATCCTTTCCGAATATCATAGTGCAATACTCTTCCATATTTACTGCCTGCTTCTAAAAAGGTATTTGCAAATTCTTTTACAGAAAGCCCGTTCTCTTTTGCCAGCCTACAGATCCATGAATATAATAATTCATCTGGATAATGATTCTTTAAAATTGGTATATATCCCATTGTTATTTTCCCATTATGTTTTATAAAATCTGTTTATAATATTTTCTTAGGAATTACTCAAATTTCATTCCCAGTTTTTTTAACTTCTCATGTCTTTCTTGAGATAATTTTCCAGCTTTATATAGAGAGCGCTGATAACTAACCCACTTTCCTAAATGTTCTCCCTCATAATCCATTCTGTATGGAATGTATGGATTACCATTATTATTTTTTATATAGCGTTTATATTGTTCATACCGCCTACCCCATTCATCTTCCAACAGCTTAAATACAAATCCTACATTTTTCAATTTTTCATAATGTTCTGCTGACAACTCCCCCCTTTTATACATCATTCGCTGTTCATACGCCCATGCCCCCAGATGTTCTCCTTCATAATCCATTTTTCGCGGGATATATGTCTTCCCATTATTTTCATTTATATAACGCTTGTATTGTTCATATCGACGCATCCATTCATTCTCGAATATGTCAAATATAAATCCTACACTTCGTAATTTTTCATATCTTTCTTGAGATAATTTTCCTTCTTTATATGCCCTACGCTGCACATGTACCCACGAGCCTAAATTCTCGCCTCTATACTGTTCCGTTACTGCAATATATGGATTCCCTCCATTTTCATTTATGTAAATCTGATACACCTTATATAATCTGTCCCATTCATCTTCCAACGGTTCAAATATAAATCTTATCTCCTTTAATTTTTGATACTGTTCTTCAGATAATCTTCCTTCTTTATATCTTTTCCGTTGCGTACCTACCCACGAACCAAGATGTTCTCCTTCATAATCCATGCGTTGCGGAATATATGGATTACCGTTATTTTCATTTATATAACGTTTATATTGTTCAAAATGCCTGTTCCATTCATCCTCTTCTGGATCAAATATAAATCCTACACTTTGCAATTTTTCAAAACGTTCTGCTGATAATTCTCCTTTTTTATATAACATTCGCTGTCGATTCATCCATGCTCCCAGAGAATCTCCTTCATAATCCATTCTTTGCAGGATATACGAATTACCGTTATTTTCATTTATATAACGCTTATATTGTTCGAAATGCCAGTCCCAATCATCCTCTGCTAAATCAAATATAAATCCTACACTTTGCAATTTTTCGAAATGCTCTGCTGATAATTCTCCCTTTTTATACATCATTCGCTGTTTTTGCGCCCATCTTCCAAGTTTTTCCCCTTCAAATTCTGTTTCTACTGAGATTCTTTTTCCGTTTTTTTTTATGTAACGTTTATATTGTTCAAACCGTCTATCCCAATCAGCTTCCTTTGGATAAAACATAAACCCTATACTTTTCAATTTTTCTAAATGCTCTTCTGAAAGTGTTCCTGCTTTGTATGCCCTTCGCTGATACAAACACCATGTTGCTAAAGACTCACCATCATATACTATTTTGGCAGAAACTTTCATGTTTCCAAATGTATTTTTATAATTGCATAAATTCCTAAACATTTTATTCCAATTTTCATTTTTAGCATTGCAAACAGGACAAACTTTTCCTATACAATAATTTCTTGGCATACATTCCGTTATAGTACCACATACATTATGTAAGATTTTGATTTTTGTATCTGCATCAATATATTCACCAACCAGTTTATATTCCCCTTTTGTTTCTTTTCTTATACGCTTAGCTAAACGCTCTGTTGTCATATTTTTTGGAAAACATATCCTACATCGCGGTAACCTAAGAAAATTACTATAATAAATCTCAAATGTATGTCCACATTCTTTTGCACGTATCTTGCAGGAACTGCTAGTATTGGTATACTCAATTAGTTCAAACAATCCAGACTTTTCAATCTGTTGTTTTGCCTTTTCCCTTGTAATACGCGTTTCACATAAACATCTAACCTTTTTAAATAAAAAATTCTGCGGTGTTATTGATGTAACATTTCCACATTTCCTGTGAAATAAGGTTACGGGCCCACTAATTGATTTAAAATCACTTTTCAATTCATATCCGTTTTTTTCAGATATATCACTTAATATCTCTTGTTCAGATCTATCTATATTGCAGAAGGGACATCCAAAAAGTTCTTCATTCAAAAATGGTGTAGATATATAATTCTTCCCACAATTCGAACATGTATACTCAGATATAATAGGATTTAAGTATTTTTCTTCCATTTTTTGTATCACTTCATTCACATCTGGATATAAAAACATAACCATTGGAATAAGTTCTTTTTTTAATAAATTTTTTGGACTATTCCAAACTTTTTCCACAGTATAATCTACAAGATCATGATACTTCCATTTTCCAAATTCATCTAAAAACTGATCTGTTCCCATCTCTTTTATACGCTCTGTCAAAATATTTTTTATAATCTGCTTATTTGCATTTATGTTAGCTTGAAAAAGCGCATGTGTATATTCACTATATGCATTATTGGATTCAATACTTATCTTTGTATGTATTTCAGTGTAATCTTTCTGATTGTAATCACATGCATAACCTTTTGTACCGGTAAAAACATACAGTAAACATTTGTGCTTATAACATGTTTGAACACCAAACAGTTGATGACTACAATGCAAGTATGGTTCACCGAATTTCTCTATATCTTCTTTCATACACTCCGGGCATATATTTATACTTTTTTTCATATAATTTATCGATCTATTTAGTTTGTTTTGTATTCCAAATACACTATTTACCACTTTAGCCTGTTGGCCTTTCTCCATCAGTATTGCCTCGAATCGGAAAGTATTAGTATTTAAAAATAATTTCACTACATCAGTTTTCCTATACATACTTTCACATAAGAGTGCAAACTTTCTTTTTATATCATAACTTAATGTCCCATTTGTCGCCTTTATAGTTCCTAAATACGCATCACAAAATTCTTCCAACGTCAATCCATTTGCTTTTGCCAATCTACAAATCCATGAATATATTAATTCATCTGGATAATATTTTTTTAAAATCGGTATAAATCCCATATCTATTCATTCTCAGTCTGCGTAACATAGTCCCGCATATGCTCTAAATCTGGACTTTCAATCCTGTCTTTCGTATTCTTTCTCTTTGGAATTGTTTGTAATTGTTTCAGAACTAACCTGCTGATTTCCTTTTCTGATTTTCCATCCGATGATTTTTTGGAGATTACTTTGTTGTATGCAGTCTCAATCTGGGAATCTGTATATTCGTCAAACATAGCTTTAATATTAGCAACAACATTTTCCAGCCTGATCATATCCTGCATTACAGTTGTATCATTCATAATCTTCTGCATTTCCTGCTCCTGTTTCGCAGCATCAAGAATAGCATCTACTTTATTTTCAGCCGCAGTTCGAATATTCTGTAATTCTTCAGTGGTATCAATAGATTCAAAATTGGCAAGTACCCTCTGAATTCCTGGATAAAACTTATCAGCAATAAACTTTATGTACTTTCCATCAATCTTAGGTTTATTCTTTTTATTCAAATAATCATAATGCATACAAGTATATATACCTATCAACTGGTCCACAATTCCTTTGGTCACATCATACAGCGCATCAACGATTTCAGGTGTAACCTCTACAATTTCATCAAACCACTGATAGTGAAATAACTGTTGTACCAGATAGCGAAAATATTCTTTACTGTTACAATAACGATTTCCATTAACCATCATCCCAATTCTTCTGGATGTCCGAAGTTCCTGAAACATAATGTCCCTGGCATCTTCTGTTCCAACAACAGCCATAGCCGTCTTGGTCCTATTTGATAATGCCAACAACGAATCAAATGTATTTTCGCGTGTATGTGAAAAATCAATGAGCTGGATTTCATCAAAGATAATCATCCCTACACCGAATTTTTCAAGGAATTCTCTGACCCTTTCAGCCTTTTTCCCAAGCTTCATTGTTGACGATATTGCTTTTGCATAAACCGGCTTTATATTGTTTAAAGCCTTATCAATCGCATCTCCAATTCCTTCATATAATGCTGCAAAGTTACTGTTCGGAACACAATTTACTACCAGATATACAATCTGCGTAAAATAACTTCCATCTTCGTGTGTATGCATGATCACCTGCGGATAATGTTTCACCAAAATGCTGATAGCAGAACTTTTCCCACATCCTGAATAGCCAATCAATGAAAATCCTGCATTTGTTGAGTCACTGGCATCACCATCTAAAATACAATGTGTGACCTTTTTCTCATTTCCAATTTCAATTTCAACATCCGTATTCTCCGCATACATCTGTTTCCTTGCACGATATGATGTCAGCAACGTATTGTAAAATGTGAATTCCAATTCCTTATGAAAAGGAAGTGGAAATCTTAATTCTCGCAATGAGTAGACCGCCAACATTTTCTCCAATTTACTCATATTCTTTACATTGTCATAACTATATCCAAATAATGATTTTGTATATGCCCTGACTATATCCTCATCTGCTCTTGGTTTTGGCAATGCTTCAATATAACAATTACCTTTGTCTATCTCAAGAATAGCCGGTATATATCTTGCATCCACAATCTTTGTTTCTCTCAGATCGTAGTCATCATACTGTGACTCACCCTCTTCACACTGAACATAATATCTATCTGTATCCATTTCTTTTCTCCTCTAGTTGTTCTCCATAAAATCTTCTAACGCATCATTAAAGTCAACATAATCTTTTTCAAGGCCTTTCGCTTTTGATTCTACTTCTGAAATTTCTGGGGTAGCTGTTATTTCCTTTTCCATCCCCATTCGTGAAGCAATCTTTTCATTATGCGAAATTCTCTGTTTTTCCGCTTCTCTTACAGGGCGCATTTCCTTACTGTCAGACATTGTTTCCTTCTTTGCACTCTTTACAATAGCTGCATTAACGGAATAATTAAATGCTGCTAATTCCTGGTTATAAATCCTTCCCTCTGCATCCATCTGAGCTTTTGTTTTTCGATAATCTTCCCATTGCTTCATTGTCATTCCTTTTAACTCTCCATTACCAGTCATTTTTTCATTGAGTGGTGCAGACAATAATTTTCCATCCCGTAAGTAGTAGACAAAACTAATATCCCTCATATCCATTCTGACCTCAAAACTCTGTTTCTTTGTTCCAGCCTTGAACATTTCTCGAGCAAGAACCTCATCATTTTCCGGAAGATAATATAAACCCTTATAAGTAATTCCTCTCCGGTTGATTTTTGCTTTTACAGGTGTCATCAGATTATACAAGTATTGTTTTTTTGAAGTAATCGGTCGCGGTGCCCCATATTTTTCTATGCCATATTCCCATAATAGTACTGGAATCGGTCTTATTCCTTTTTCGATCATTTCTTTTGTACATGGATATTTTTCATTATATTCCTGGTTATGCGTCAATACAAAATTGATGACCATTTTGTTATATTCTTCAATCGTAAGTGTAGCTTCCTGATGATGATTTGAATCATATCTTTTTTCAATCAACCCATAATTTTCAAGATGCATATTCTGCTTCGCATGCATCTGATGGAAGGATTGTTCTACTATTCCTTTCAGTGAACCTGATGCCCCTGGAACAATCTGCTTTTCAATACCAAGTTCATTACAGATCCTGTCAAATCCCCCGCTTTTGAATTCTGATCCCCTGTCCAGTCTGATACGGCGTGGAATTATATTCGATGGCCATATTTTGGGATTATCGAATCCCATTCCATACTTTTTACAGTATTCCTGCTTATCGTCCGACAAATTCAGAAACAAATTCGTAACCCCAAGTACTGAGTTATTATCAAAAGCCACTGAAACAGCCAGTATAATACGAGAATAGACATCTATCATAAAATATACGACTGGTCTTCCTATCGTTTTGTTTTTATCAAATGCTGAAACTAACGATACATCCGCCTCACATGCGTCTATTTCAACCATATCCCCCGGACCATGTACATCATACATTGCATCACTCGTCAACAGTCTCTTATTGTTTCGCTGCTCCTGTGCGGATGTTTTTATCGCATCCTTTTCCTGTGCGGTCAACTGGCCATCTACATAATAGTAAAATTGACGCAATGTAGGTCTTTGGGATTCCGGCAACAATGACACTGATGAAACTCCATTAATAATCTCTGTTTTTCTGAAATGAAGTAAACTCATACTGAGATAACATGATTTCAAACTTTTGTGTCTTCCAGATCGGAATTCCTGCAAAGCCTCGTCAAAAATCTGTTTTACCGACTCATCTATAACAATTCCTGATGTTTTAAAATATTCTGGTTTGTGTCCCGGTTTTTCCGTATATTCATATTTTTTCCCTTTATTTGCCCCTAAATAACGTAAGTCAACCAAAGAAAAATCCTGAAATCCACTCTGTAAGTACCTTGTAAATGCCCGCCAGAACATATTGACTGACATAGAATTTTTATACAAAATTTCTTTCAATTCCGGTTTTGGATTTTTTCCCATCAAACTTAAAAGTCTATGATGATAAAGATTCAAAACTTCACACACTACCATTTTCTTTTTATCATATTTTCTTTTTGCCATTTCCGTTAAAGTACAATAATCAAAAACAATACTATCTTCCTTTTCTTTTACTAACTCACCACCAGTAACCATTTGTATAAGATTACTTATCGTCTGCATATATAACTGTAATGCCGTTATATCCATTTGACATAAAGTCACTTCTTCACCATCAATATCAACAACTCTATATCTCGTATTTAATTTTGTATTCTTCAATATATCGCCTACTGTCAGAACTTCATACATGATTTTCCCTCCGTATTCTTTTCAAAGCCGCTTCATCCAAAAGTTCACCTGCCATATCCACCGGGTATTCTTTGATTGCAATCTTATGTTTGATAGCGCTGATTTCATCAAATACCCTGTCAGCATCATAAAATTCTGTTACCAGACGGATATTTCCAGCTAAGATCCTATTTGCATCCGTTTTTAGCAGTAACTGATACCCTGCTCCCTGACTGATCCAGTAATGCTTTTCAATAAATAATAATTCCAACTTTCTATTTTTCAGGTCACTATTTGTTTTCACTGAGTACGCGACAGACTTTCCGTTCGCTTTTGTTACAAGAAAATCAGTTGTCATGATATGCTGTGGTATTCTGAGTCCAAAACTCTCAGCAATTTCAACAGTTTTTGCATAATCCAACGGATACTGCTCTCTTATATCAATATTTTCGTCATCCCATCTCAGGATGTAATACCACAGCATCTCCCCCTGTGACAGACAATGTACCCCTCTGCCAGTTTTCCAGTCTTTTATCACAGATGTGGTTCCCATACTATTGAATTCGCTTGTTGTGATATACGGTTTATAATCTTTTCCCGTACCTTCGCCCATTTTACGGATTTTCTTCGTTTTATCAGATATTCTTCTCGACATTTCTTACTCCTTTCGAAACTTTTTCTACATGTTACGAACAAAAAAAGATGCATGCATCTATTGACACACACACCTTTAACATAGGTATAAGAAATCTTGAAAATGGGTACAAGAAATAAACCTTGATTTTTTTGCCCATTCAGGCTATAATAATCAAAGACAATATTTAATATGTGTGTCAAAGAATCACTACGCGGACGGCAATCTTTTGTAGTGATTCTTTTTTTGTTATTTGTTAATTATATTGTACTCTATTTCATTTGCTTTTTCAATAAACAGCCGTTTATTTTTTGCATAATTATATAAGTTGCTGTTTATTTTATATTAAATTATATAGTAAGAAAATAATCAGTAGTTTATTTTATTCAAACATATCTATATAGTTCATAAACCTCATCTTCTCTGCATTATTCATATCCTCCAGTTTGTTCAGCATCATCTGCATGAGTTCGATATCAATTTTATCGTTTTTTGAAAATTTTTCATCATCATATTTATTACTACCATCAACATCTAACAATTCATTTGGTGTAACAGCTAATGTATCACAAATCGATACAATTTCCAGAACTGTAGCTATGGTTCTGCCCTTTTTCAAATCGATAATATGTGGATTAGAACACCCAATTCTGGCAGACATATACGCATTACTTTTATTCAGATTTTTCATGCAACTGTCTATTTGTCCTCCTAATTTTTCTAAATATGACTTTTGATCATCAGTTGCTTCACTCCATCTTTTCATAATTAATTTCTCCTTATGCTGTAAACAGCTATTAATTTTATTCTCATTATACTAAACTATAGAATATATTGTCATTATTTTTTAAAAAGAGCTATTGTTAAAAACACTTTTTTTATTTATGATTATGGTAACATTAACGAGGTGCTATCAATATGAAAAGAATATCTACAACACAACAACATACTGACACAATGCTATTACGTATTATAAGTCAACAATTAATGAAAAAAAATATCACCATAAAATATGATATGTCAGATATCGAAGAATCAAAATTTAAGTCATCAACGATTGGCTTGGATATAAAAAGGCGTGCTCAAATCACGCTTTTGGCAGCTTCTCTTTGCAATAGAATTATGTCATATATTCCAGATGGAGAAAATGCAGTATTTGTTCTCAAAAAATATACAAAAGCCCATGTTGAAATGAAACCATACTACGGACAATTACAGACTTCATCTGGTAAAATAGTGGATTTTATTTCTTCGCTACATTATTTGAGCAGCGAAGATGTTTCTATGCCGGATATGATTCATAACATTTTAAAATCACATCCTGATTGTACTGAATTAGCGAATTCAAAAACCGATGTGAAGGAAAAACTATCCTGCTTATTTACCCAGATGAGTTCCGAAGAATATCAGGATTACATTATGGATAAGCTTTTTGTGTCTAACGATACTTTTTTTTATGAAATTACAGAAAGAGGCATGCGTTTCTACACATTCAAACGCAAATGGTTATATTCATGGTTTAATAATATTTCTCACAACTCTCTTTTAATATCACTGAATGATGAGAATATAAAAAATATTATCGGGATAGATATCTCAATAAATCCTGACACCGATTGTATCCATATAAAACGCCCGATGCGTCTTTCTAAATATCATGATATATATTCGGAATCTATAAGACTAATGCGTGTTCAAGAACGTTCAGCAGAAGACGCAAATAAAAAAAGTAGTGTGCCTACAACAGATCAGGAGTAACGATTCAAAACAGAATTATTTTTATACAGATAAACAATTCTTGAATAGCGCTAAAAAGCGACAGTCGGCTATCTTGGGGACACCCCTACTCCAATAGCCTCTGTCGCTTTTCTCTATTATTCTATCATTTTTCCATTTCTACTACCTACAGCCAGAACCTCAACAACGCCGTACTCTCCGGCATATGCATCTGCCCCACACTGCAAGCCAGCGTCACCGGCACGCTTCCATAGATCCTGCCTCTTGTATTCTGGTAAAACTGGCAGGCCTCCAGCGGAATCTTAACCTTTCCGTTTTTCACCTTCGCCACTTTCATCATTCCACCCTGTTCGTATTTTAGGGAAGCCAGATGCCCCTGCATCATCCTTCCGTCAATCCTTGAATGCGCCTGCATCTCCCGGATGGTCAGCTCCAGCCAGTTTCCTCTGGTGTGGCGCGCCACCACTGCCATCGGCTCAAATCCCTGGTCTGCCATCGACAGATGCCATGGTTTTTCCTGATACACCTGAAACAGCACAATCCGCACATCAAAACGTCCCTGATCCAGGCAGCCGATGATGTCAATGGATTTTTCGCCTATGCCAAGCTGTGGAACAGACGTGTTTTCCCTGCTGTCGATCACCGCCTGCAGATCCTGTGCATTTAATCCGTTCACCAGAACTGCTATGATACGCTGGCGCTGCTCCGGATCTTTGATTCCCTGTCTTTTCAGGGAAAGATTCAATCCCCGAAGCATCTGCTTATAATTATTCATGATTGTTTCCATCGGAAGCATGAATTCCAGATCTTCGGCAAGCAGCCCATCCTCATAGCACCGTTTAAAAAAGCGGCTCACCGTTGTCCGGTCTGTATCAAACTTTTTGGAAACCTCAAAGATCTTGCCTCTGGAAAGCCCGTTGATGTTTAGCCGCTCCAATTCCAGCAAATACTGAAGCTGCAAATACGTCCAATTCGTCATCTCATTTTTTTCATTTGTATTATCCTGCACTCTTCACACCTCCAGACTACCAGATTTCTACATTCAGCTCATAAATATTTTCCAGTGCATCCAAGGAAAACTTCTTCACCTCTGCCGGAAGAAATGTTATCAAAACAACGGCTTCAATCACCAAATCATCCGGGATAATGACAAACTCAACTGGTTTGGTCGGGATACATTCCCCAAGGTATTCTTTCGTGGCGGAATAAAATTAACTGTATAAATAGAAGAAATACATCTATAGTAGAAACAGTTTTTTATAAGATATTCGGATTAATTTCTGGATGCCTTTTAGAAGAATGTATGCAAGGGCAAAGTGGACAATTTTAACAATTATCAGCAAATTTATTCTTTGTGTTTTGGGCAATACATATAAAAATATTGACTATTTTCGCGTGGACGTATATACTAAATATATTCTTAGGCAAAGCAGTCGAAAGGCTGTGACGCAAAACTATTAGGGTCTGTAAAATGGTAGCCAGTTGCACTTTATAGTAGGACATTGCCGAGAATGGTGATGCCTTTTTGTTATTTTGAAGAGGAAATTCATGATAGAAGGTTATTTGACGGTAAAGGAAGCTGCTGAAAAATGGAATATCACGATTAGATCGGTGCAGATAATGTATGCTCAAGGAAAAATAAATGGAGCAGCAAAATTTGGAAGGGTATGGGCTATTCCCGCAAATGCAAAAAGACCTGATGACGGTAGAATAACTACTGGTCAATATAAAGACTGGAGAAAAATAAAGGAGGAGTAACCTAATGACACTACAACAAATCATTAAGTATGAGGGGGATAATACTACATTTGTTTGGAAGCATCCATGTGAAGATTTTAATACAGGAAGTCAGCTGATAGTACATGAATCACAGGAAGCCGTTTTTTTTGCAAATGGTCAGGCACTGGATCTTTTTGGAGCAGGTAGCTATACATTAGAAACCAAGAATATTCCGGTATTAAGAAAGATAATGAATATACCTACTGGCGGCGAAACACGATTCCATTGTGAGGTCTACTTTATCAATAAAACAGAGCAGATGGCTATAAAATGGGGAACAGATAGTAAAGTACAATATATTGAACCTACTTATGGATTCCCAATTTCGATCGGTGCTAATGGAGAAATGTCACTTGCAGTTGATGATTCTAGAAAATTATTAATAAAATTAATTGGAACTGAAAGAACACTTGATCAAGCTTCTTTAGTTCGATATTTTAGGGCATTTTTGATGACAAAGGTAAAAACTTATATCGCACAGGTTATGCGAAAGTATAAGATTAATATCTTTGAAATAGATGAAAATCTTGAACTGTTTTCAGCAGCTTTGAAAGAACGATTAGAACCTGACTTCCTTGAATACGGAATTTCATTAAGAAAGTTTTTTGTGACTGCAATTGTTAAACCAAATGGAGATTCTCAGTACGAAAAATTCAAGGAACTATTTTTTAGACAGTATGCTGATATTGCAGAAGCCAAACTACAGCAGCAGGTAGGAGTAATAGAACAGGAAACTGAAGCAAAAAAAATGGTTATTGAAGCTCAGGGCCTTGCTGAAAAAAGAAGGACAGAAGGTTATACCTATCAGCAGGAACGAGGTTTTGATGTTGCTGGGAAGGTTGCAGAAAATGAAGCTTCTGGACAATTTGCAAATGCAGGTATTGGATTGGGAATGATGGCTGGATTAGGTGGAGCAGTGGGTTCTTCAGTTGGTGGAGTGTTTAATGAAGCTATTGACTCAATAAGTATAGAAAAAACTACAAGGCAAAATTTTTGTGATAATTGTGGTTCACCTCTTGAGGCAGGGGCGGTTTTTTGCGATAACTGTGGAACAAGAGTCCAGGATTCAGATACATGCTTGAGTTGTGGGTACAAATTTACTAGACCGGGCAAATTTTGCCCTAAATGTGGAAGTCCAAGGGGGTAGTTGAATGAAAATTAAAAAAGTAATATTACCAATAGGACTTGTATTATTTGTAGTGTTTTTGATTGTCGCATTTGCTGTGCCATCTAAATATACAATGACATTCTGGGTTGCTTTTTTATTTACTGTTATTTCATTCGTGCTTAATACATATAAGTGGATTGAATACTTTAAGATAAATAAAGACTTAAATAGTAAATTTCTTAATATTCCGATACTAAATGTATCTTATTACTATATGATCGTTCAATTGGTTTCATTTTTGGTTTTTAAGTTTGCTTATATGTTACCAGTGTGGATATCTATTATATGGAATGCCTTAATTATAGCCTTTGCGCTTATTGGTTTTATAACGATCTCTTCAGCATCTGAGTATATTCAATCTGTAGATGAAAAGAGTAAAACTAAAGTAGATTATATAAAGAATCTACAGGCAGATGTTGAACTAATTGCTACAAGTACGGATGATTTGAAAACAAAAGAAATGTTGGATAAATTAGCAGAAAAAATTCGTTTTAGTGATCCGGTGAGTAATGAATTACTTGCAGACTTGGAATTACAAATTTATGAAAATGTAGAATTATTAAAAACTGCTGAGAAAAATGATGTTCCAGTTATTGTAGGAACAATTGAAAAACTTATAACGGAACGTAATAAAAAATGTAAAATATTTAAGCAAAAGGAGTAATCTATGGGCGCACTTGTATGTGATATTTGTGGCGGAAAACTGATTATAGGAACTGGTGGAGTAGCAGTTTGTGACAGCTGTGGAATGGAGTATAGTAAGGATGCTATAAAGGAGAAGGTTCAAGAAATTAAAGGCATTGTGCAGATTGATAATTCAAATCAGTTGGCCAATTGGATTAGAATGGCCGATAATGCTATGGAGGCAAAGAATTACTCAGAAGCCTATTCTTATTATACAAAAGTTATGGAAACGGACCCGAATAACTGGAAAGCAACTATCAAAAGAGGAGAATCTGCATATTGGCAAGGAACAATGGGTGATCCACGTTTGAATGAGACTGCTGCTGCAATGAAAGCCGCTATGGCAATTGTGGATAGGCTTTCTATGTCAGACGAAGAGGCCGCTAAGGCAAAAATTGATATTTTTAAGCGTGGCTTTAATATGTACAATCAGTATTATATTAATATAATGACGACACTGGTGCAGCAGAAACTGGATTCGTTAACGAATAGTTATTCTCGTGTGAATACAGATCTGTATTATAAGTTCATAGATGTGAAAAAAGCAAGACATGAATTAGTCCTTGAATATTATCCGATTATTGAAAAATATAATACTCCTGAAGCAAGAGAATATATGGATGAGCTGAAGGGTTGGAGAGTATCTACCCTTTGTGATTATTGCTCATTTGAAGAAGAAGATAACTTTTTTTATGGTCCATCGTCAATTGACAAAAAACCGTTTATTGATAATTATTTGCTTTATCTGGATGAACTTCTTCAAGTTGAACCAGATTATATGAGTGGAGAAAATCCATCTTATCCAGATCCTTATGACAGACCTGTAAATTCTGCAGCATACGAAGAACGTAAAAAGAAACTTCCAGAGTATTGGAAAAGGCAGAAAAATACATTAGAATCCAAAAAAGCTGAAGCAGCTCAGAAAAAGAGAAACGAAGAATATTGGGCGGCTCATCAGAGTGAAAAAATTCAGTTTGAAACACAACTTAAAGGAATTGCTGCTAAAAAGGCCGATTTGCAGAAGAACGTTAGTTCCTGCGATTCAAAAATAAAGACTATTAAGGAAGAATATGAACGTTTGATGAATGGTGCAGATCAAGAACTTTCTACACTTAAGAGCAGAATTAGGGATCTTGAAAATAAAAAAAGTAAATTAGGAATTTTTGCTGGTAAGCAAAAAAAGGAATTGCAGGCTCAAATTGATTCATTAAAAGTTGAGATTCCGAATGTTCAGGATAAGATTCAGAGACAGAAGTCGGCTATTCAAAATGACACAGATGCTAAGATGGCTGCTATTAAAGCTGAGCAAAAGCCATTTATTGATAGTTTGGCGGCGTTACAGAATGAAGAGGATACAATTAGAAATGAGTTAAGCAGAAACAGATAGTAATAAAGGGACATCGACTAAAATATGTTGATGTCCCTTTATTACTTTACAGACAAAAGAGTAGGCTAATATATAGGCCTGTAAATAAAGTTTTTTTAAATCCATATACAGTTAGTCTAGCATGTTTTAATTATGCCATGAAAGGCGAATAAGGGTATTCACGAGGGGGCAACCGTTAAATTGTATCAATTTCGTAGGCGCAACGAACCCCTGTCCCTGCGGGTATTATCCGTCTTCAAAATGCCGCTGTACCGATTATAATATCATCAAATATCGCAGGAAAAATTTCCGGACCGATCATGGACCGTATTGATATCAAAAAAGTTTCACCCGGTCGATTATTTCAGCACACTCACCACATCTTCTGCTCATTCTTCCGAAGAATTGAGGGAAAAAGTTGCAAATGCTCGAAAGACCCAGCAGCTCCGTTATAAGGATGAACCCGGAGTCAACTGCAATACCGACATGTCAACCGCTATGATCCAGCATTATTGCGTCCTTGGCAACGACTCCATTGCCCTGTTCAAAGAAACCAGTGAAACATATGGCTACAGTGCGCGTGTCATCCATAAGCTCCTGCGCCTTGCCCGGACAAGCGCCGACCTTGATGCTTCGGAAAACATACGGCTTTCTGATATCCAGCGTGTACTTCTCTGCCGCGACCTTGACAAAAGCAACAGTAACATGATGGTTGTGAGATGATGGATCAGTATTGGATATGGCTCACCACACTTCCTCAGATCGGTGCGGTGACCGCCAACCGGCTCCTGCAGCATTTTTCTACCCCAAAGGATATTTTTGATGCCAATCTAAACGCGCTCCTGTCAGTAAAACAGCTCACTTCCAAGCAATGAGAAAACATTCTGTAGCACCATGATCTGGAACACGCAAAACAAATCGAAGAATAATGCTCCAAAAATAATATTTTCCTGCTTCCACAGTCAGATTCCCACTATCCGGAGAATACCAGACAAATAGAAGAAAGTCCGCCATTGCTGTATTACAAAGGTACTTTGAAACCATTTCAGGAAGGGATCGCTATCATCGGTACCAGACGCTGCACACAGAAAGATAAGTACACTGCTACCGCCCTGCCAGAAAAATATACCACACCTTCTTCTGCCATTATCAGCGGTACGGCAAAAGGAATCGATTCATATGCACACACTGTCTGAAAAAAGGCGGCTACACAATCGCGTTTCTCGGAAACGGACTTGATATCTGCTATCCTTCTAAACATAACCATCTTATCGAGCGTATCGAACAGACAGAACTTCTGCTGTCCGAATATCCGCCTGGAACACGCCCGTCCAGGTATACGTTTCCAAAACGGAACTGGATTATCAGTGCATGGTGCGACCGGCTCTTTGTGATATCTCCGACTTCCAAGAGCAGGACACTGATCACTGCGGATTATGCGTATAAGTATCACCGGGAGGTAACGATTCTTAAGGGAGATGGGTAAATGGGGCAATAAAAAAGGAACCGATATCTGGACAGGTTGGCTTAATTTTACTAGGCTTAACGATCTACAAAACCATGTTTTTTTAAATATTGAAATATTGAAATATTTCAATACATTTCTTTTTAGAATCTCCACTCAATACCTTGATATAATTATTTGCCATCTTAAGTACAAATTGATTTATCTCTTCATTGTTATATTCTAACATTTTTAACAATTCTGTCCAAAATTCTTCTCTGTATATCATCTCAGAAATCTCTTTTACAATAGTAGGTAAATCAACCTGGCCCTCTGGAAGCTCCTCCAATTTATAAAATTCAATTTCTTCTTTAAATTGATCTGGACTTTTTAGTACATTCCAAAAAGATTCATCGTCAATTATTTGATTTTTAAACAATTCGACAATTAACTTTTTATTTAATTTCTCTATATCTGAAGATTCTATCTCATTCAAAGCTTCGTTTATCATCAGAAATATTCTAAATTTCCCATCACTTTCCATTTTCGCCATTTGAGCAACTGCATAAAGATCAAGAAGTAATTCATCAGCAATCTTTTCTAAATTTTGTGATTTCATAAATCCCGTATGTGCTATTTCATTCCTTTTAATAGGAACATCAAATGCAAAATATGGATAATATCTCATAAAACTTATTTCATTTTTTCCGGTCAAAGCTTTTTCTGCTTTTTCAACCAATGAACCTACATTTTCTTTCTCATCATATTTTATTGAACATATATCAAAAAATATTCCTTCCAATTGAAGTAATCCTAATGCAATAAATGATTGATAATGTTTTCCTTCATATAAGGCGGCTAAATCCTCAAATATTTCATGCCTTTTATGTAAATGATAATTTTGTGCAATCTGTTCTCTTAAACTTTCTACTATTTTCTTTTGCTCTATCATTTTTCTGATTTCATCAAAATACTGTTCCGGGTCATCCCTATATAATTTAAGGTATTTTTGTTCTGTTTCCGGACGATCTATTAAATCAACTCCCGGAAATTGCGATGCTTTCACAACTGTAGAATAATCAAACTCTGCATCATAATATTCTGAAAATTGTGCAAATCTATACCACCTATTTCTATACAACTTCTCACATTCATCATTTTCGGATTCTCTTTGCAAAGTATCATAATTTGTTTCTATTAGGTATCTATTTATATCTTTAACTAAAAACGTGATAATATCATTTTGTGCATTCTTATTTAATTTTGCAAAATACTCTAGCTTTCTACGTGTATATTCAGCTTCATTAGATTTTATATTTTCTAATTTTGTTCTTTCCTCTTTATATTTTCTTAGCCGTTCATTGATTAAATTTAAATCACTAAGAACCTGACACATCAAATGAACAAAATTTTTCTTTATTAGTTTCTTCTTTTCATCCGTAATTTCTTCATCAATGATCTTTAATTGTTTCAAAAGGTAATCTTCAATTGTGCTATCAACGATTTCTTCTTTTTGTGAATGCGTTTTAAATTCTTGAACCAAAGTTTCATTTATCTTTATTCCATTGCCAATATTATCCTTTGTCATTTTACTTTCTCCATTCTCCATTGTCGTAAACCAAATGCTATATAGCTTTCGTTCCTGAAACAAGTATATCAGAAACAATCAGAACTCTCACCCCACAATTTTTTCCAATTCCCCAAAAATCACAGGGATAATTTTTTATAAAGCTTTTTCGTGAGACTTTTTGCTGTTTGTAATATAATTTCTGTTAGAGATTTTTATTTAACGGTTTGATTTATAAAACTGGCAATGATACAATTAACATAATATTTGAAAGATAACAGTGAATTATGAGTAAAAAGTTATTGATTGTTGAAACTGACAAAAATTAAATGATAGAATACGTTTGACTTTAAAGAAAGATGCTTATTTCTTTTATCAGTGCAGAACCTTGCCAAAAGCTAGCGAAATTTTGAAAAAGGAATATACCATATTGGCTTTATTAGATGTGAACTTGCCGGATGGAAATGGAATTAATTTTGTAATAGCGAACAAGGGGAAATCGTCAGGTACCGATTAATCTGCCTACTGCAAATAACGTGGAAGTAGGTATTGTGACAGCATTAGAAGCCTGGGCGAATGACTATATTGCGAAGCCATTTTGTTTAATAGTTCTGCGTGCAAGAGCATCTGTGCAGCTTAGAGATAAAGAATGTACTATCAAATTATCCAAAAAACTTCTAACAGGAGGGTAAATGCTAACCATGATAAGTAGAGAAATATTTACAGAAAGTCCAGAAGATGATTTGTGGAGAGAACTACTGCAATACTCATACCGGGCGAACGTTTCAAGATATTTAAAGGAACACTCCTTGGATGAGGATGACGATACAATAAACACAATTATTGGTTCTTTCCTGCAGGCCAATGAATATTTTAAAGCAAGTAAGAGTGTAAATCTTCAGATATCGCCACTACTTTTGTATTATGGCGCAACTAATCTGCTATTGGGTTTGACTTCATTGATGACAGGTAAGAGACCTGAAATAAAAAATCATGGCATGACTGCAATAGATTCTACAATAAGTACATATATTGCAGAGGCTAATGTTGTTTTTGGAGATCCTAATACTGGGGGTATACATCAATTTGCGAAAATATTAGGGTTCGAAAAGGATTTGACAAAGTATGGTGAATGGAAAATGATGGATTTCTTATCATCTATTGTTGAAATCGATCATGATTATAAAAAATGTTATGCTCAAAAAAATGGTAATACACTTCTTCTTGATCTTTTTAATACACCAACGGGAACAATTGAACGATTATATTTAAACCAAGATAAAGTTGAAACTATTAGTGCAGTTCTAAATAATGTTGAGGGTTTTGATAAAAATTATCTCCCGCCGCAAGTAGGACATGAACGTGAATCAGACAGGAATTATCTTATCTTAAGGAAAAAGATGGCAGGAAAAGACATTAAAATGATTTCCTTTTCCGGGCAGCCTTACTTACAGGCTGGTATTATAAAGAATGGGCAGTTGATTACATTGCCGCCTTTATTCAATATGTATGCAACGCTCTTTATTATGGGATCGCTTTGCCGTTATCATCCGGAAAAATGGGGACCATTTGTACTGAATGACGAAACTGGCGAACGACTTCTATTTGAGAAATTCTTGTATTTATCAAGACGAATTATACCGAATATCGTTCTTAACCTATTAAATAACGATAATGCGGTTTATGTTACTCAAAAATACTCAATTAATGAAACCATTAAGCATGTGGGTGAACATGAGATAAAAGAACTTATACAGAAAGAACTATATGTTGCAGAAGAAAAACGTAAATTAAAGAGATAATTAAGGGGGGATATCAGTGAATTTTAGATCTGAAGTATTCAAATTATGCAAGACAATACAGAAAAAAGCAGAAACAAATATTGTCAACGATACATATCTAAGGCTTTTTACTAGCAAATCCGAAAAATGTGTTATACCCCAATATTCAATGTTTCATCAGGCAGCAAAACATGGAAATAACCAGTTTTATGGATATCTTTATGCTAATGAACATACGGACGATTATAAGACGGTATTACAAGGGATTACACCCTTACCAGATAAGGACATACAGATATTTTCAAGAGCACATGCCACTATTTACGCTCTTATAAAGGAGTGTGTTAAGGAGTTAGAGATTTCAAACCCTAAGATTGCGAAGGTATTGGACCCATATAGTAAATATAAACCTATAGCTGCACCTGCAGAAGTCCCCTTCTTAGCTGAAAAGGAATATGAAAAAGCTGCAGAAGCGTTTCGAGAATCCAAACTATACAAAAAACTGCTTAATTCATCGGTTAATGATCTCGTTGAAGAACTTAAACCTGAAGACATACATACTATGTTTATGGTTCTCGAGGATGAGATCGTAGCGTGTCCTTTAGATGTAGTGCCAGAAAGTATTAAACCTTTAGAAAAATGTTTGGTAACAAAATTTGAAAAAATAGAAGAACTATTACTAGCTGAAACATTGATGATTTTTGCTCTTCAAAAGTCATTGGAAAATGCTTGTAGTCTATTGTATACAGCTTTAATTGGAGATGATCTACGTATATTTAATAACGACAATATATTTAACATTGATAAAAATTATAGTAATTCTCTACGAAAGGTTATACAATTATCTGCCATTGGAATTTTTTTGAACAGAAAATCAAGTACGGTAGGAGATATCATGTTGCTTGACTGTGATCCTTCTCCTAAACATCATATGCATGAATTTGGAGTGATACAGTCGTACTCAGCAAATTTCAATAGAGAAATAGGAAATACAAGTAAAGTTACAATGATAGTTGTCGATGATTTACTTAATCCATATCATCTTCTAACAAATAGAATTATTGATATGGATTTTCCACCGTTGGTTAGAGAAAATCCAGAAGATTATAAGGATAAAAATATATCTGTAAAAAAGAAAATATCTCGAAACGAGAAGTGCCCATGTGGAAGTGGATTAAAGTATAAATTTTGTTGTGGAAAGAATAAGTAATAGAAATTAGGCTATAGGTATGAGTTTGTAACAGATGTCTCAGACAAGTTTCGTATTGGAGTATAAAGAGGCCTAGTGAAACGTATGATTACAGTGCACGTGTCATCTATAAGCTCCTGCGACTTGCCCGAGCAAGTACCGACCTTGATGCTTCGGAAAACATACGGCTTTCTGATATCCAGCGGTGCTCCTCTTCCGCGACCTTGACAAATGCAAAGTAATATGATGGTGGTGAGATGATGGATCAGTATTGGATATGATTCACCACACTTCCACAGATCGTCGCGATGACCGCAAACCAGCTCTTACAGCATTTTTCTACCCCAAAGGATATTTTTGATGCCAATCTGAATGCGCTCCTGTCAGTAAAACAGCTCACTTCCAGACAACCGGGAAAACATTCTGCACCACCACGATCTGGCACAGGCAAAACGGACGTAAGAACAATGCCTCAAAAAAAATAGGGACCGAATCATCAGTGCATAGTGTGACCGATTTTTGTGATATCCCCAACTTCTAAAAGCGGGACGCTGATCACCGCAGACTATGCGTATAAGCATCAATGAAAGGTGCCGATTCTTAAGGTGGGGATGAGTAAATGGTTATATGCAAAAAGAAACCGATATCCGGACAGGTTGGTTCCTGTTAGATATTGGTTCCTGCGTTCTCTTCATATTTTCCAAGATATCAAGCACTATAAACTTTTAGAAGTGCGAGACTATGAAGAAAAGTCTGTAAATAAGATTCTTCTATGATAAGTAAGAGCGAA
>ENA-OWPB01000927-OWPB01000927.1-human-gut-metagenome-genome-assembly--contig:-NODE-927-length-31818-cov-3.678210_pt1 | contig 31818 bp, 23 predicted proteins | sample MGYA00248260_ERZ651838 | MGnify/ENA primary metagenome ERZ651838 (study PRJEB26924, sample SAMEA4378304) | human gut metagenome | biome: human gut; feature: human-associated habitat; material: faeces... | reverse complement strand
GCAAAGGAATGTGGTGTGAAGATCCTTCCGGTGGACAGTGAACACAGTGCCATTTTCCAGTCTCTGCAGGGAAGCCATGGAAAGAATGAATTGAAGAAGATCCTGCTTACGGCATCCGGTGGCCCGTTCCGTGGAAAGAAGCAGGAGGATCTTCTGAATATCCGTGTGGAAGATGCTTTAAAGCATCCGAACTGGGCGATGGGACGTAAGATTACGATCGATTCTTCGACCATGGTCAATAAAGGACTGGAAGTGATGGAAGCCAGATGGCTTTTTGATGTGGATATTGATGATGTGCAGGTGGTTGTACAGCCGCAGAGTGTGATCCATTCTATGGTAGAGTATGTGGACGGAGCCGTGATCGCACAGCTTGGTACTCCGGATATGAAGCTGCCGATCCAGTATGCACTTTATTATCCGGAAAGAAGATTTCTTCCGGGAGAACGTGTGGATTTCTGGAGTATCGGACACCTTGATTTTGAAAAGCCGGATATGGATACCTTCTACGGGCTTGCACTTGCTTACGAGGCAGGGCGATGCGGTGGAACACTTCCAACGGTATTTAACGCAGCAAATGAACTTGCAGTCAGCCAGTTCCTGAACCGGGAGATTAAATATCTGGAAATTACAGAGATTATCGAAGACTGCATGAAAGCACATAAGACAATTGCGAATCCGACTGTGGAACAGATTCTGGACACAGAGCAGGAAACGTATGACAGAATCAGAAGCAGGAGGTAGCAAATGGGAATCGTACTGGCGATTTTACTTTTTGGATTCATCGTATTTTTCCATGAACTGGGACATTTTCTTCTGGCGAGGATTAATGGAATCAATGTGTATGAATTCTGGATCGGAATGGGGCCGACACTGGCACACAAAAAGATCGGAAATACAGACTACTGTCTGAAAATACTGCCGATCGGCGGTGCGTGTGTGATGGGGGAAGATGAGAAAGAGGATCTGTCAGAGGGAAGCTTCAACAGCAAATCGCCGTGGCGCAGGATCTCGGTCATTGCCGCAGGTCCGGTATTTAACTTTATTCTTGCCTTTATTGGTGCATTCATTATTATCTGCTTTGTCGGTGTAGACAAACCGGTCATAGGAACGGTAAATGCAGGAACGCCTGCAGCTGAGGCAGGGCTTCAGACAGGGGATGAGATTGTAAAAATCAATGATAAGAACATCCATATTTTCAAGGATATTTCTACTTACAATCAGTTTCATCAGGGACAGACGATGAAGATTGTATACAAAAGAAATGGCGAAAAGAATACGGTTTCCGTTACCCCGGAGAAGAATGACAGTGGATATTATCTGATTGGAATTACGAGCAGCAATTATGTTAAGACCAATGTATTTGAGACTGCCGCATACAGTGCGTATAATGTTAAATACTGGATCAATCTGACGATTGACAGTTTGAAACAGCTTGTGACAGGACGGATCGGAGTGGATCAGTTATCTGGACCTGTGGGCGTTGTGAGTGCGGTGGATACCACGTATAAGGAAAGCAAATCTGGTGGAGCACTGTTGATTTTCCTGAATCTTCTGCAGATGACGATCCTGCTTTCAGCGAACCTTGGAGTGATGAATTTACTTCCGCTTCCGGCACTGGATGGAGGCCGTCTGGTATTTCTGATCGTGGAAGTGATCCGCGGAAAGCGGGTGCCTCCGGAAAAAGAAGGGTATGTACATCTGGCAGGAATGGCACTTCTTCTTTGCCTGATGGTATTTGTGATGTATAATGATATCCGGAGAATCTTCTTTTAGGGATATTGGAAAATTTTACGAAGCACTTCGATTGGCTACAATTGAGGTGCTTTGTGTTTGGCGCATCAGTGGATGCATATTTTGATGGAAATTATTTTACAGAAAGAAGGATGGAAAGATGCGTGAGCAGCTTACAGAAAGTGATGTAAAGAAAATTGAAGAGGAAATCCAGCATCGCAAGCATGTGATCCGTAAGGAAGCCATTGAAGCGGTCAAGGAAGCGCGTGCGCAGGGAGACTTAAGTGAGAACTTTGAATACCATGCAGCAAAAAAATATAAGAACCAGAATGAAAGCCGGATCCGGTATCTGGAAAGAATGCTGAAAAATGCGGAGATTGTATCCGATACTTCCGAAGAAGGTGTTGCCGGAATCAATAACCGTGTGACCGTATATTTTCCGGAGGATGACGAGGAAGAAACCTATAAGCTGGTTACTTCGATTCGTGGGAATTCAATTCATAATTATATCAGTACCGAATCTCCGATCGGAAAGGCGATCTTCGGGCATAAAGCAGGAGAGACTGTGAAGGTGAAGGTTAGCGATGATTATTCGTATGAGCTTGTGATACGGAAGATTGAAGATACGACGGATGATGAGGAGGATAAGATCCGGGCGTTTTAGTTTGAAGGTCGGAGCAGAGTATGTGAGCAAGGGAGCAGAAATTTCCCCAAAGCAATGTCAATGAGAAGAATAAAAACGGATCATGAGATACCAGGCTCCATACAAAATCCCAGCCCCTGATATAGTCGCAAGGATATAGACCAGAATTGCAGAATTATTTCCGTAGAGTTCACCGATTTTCACAAAGAAAATCTGTTCCATCCGGTAATCTGAATTAATGTAGAAAAGATTAATTTCACCAAAGGAATCCAGAATGTGGTTCAGATATTCTGCGATGAGAGCAAACAGAATATAAAGCAAAGTGATGCGGGGAAAAGAAGGCAGCAGACGGCGTGAAGAAGCGTCAGTCGGCTGTCTTTTAATATTTTTTGAACAGGAAAGAGGAGTCATTGGTACAGATTTCTGTACCAGAAATATACCGGACAGGATTCCTGTGACAATTAGTAAAATATGCCAGAGATAGGAGTGAACTGTCAGGATCAGAAGCGGATAATGCATTCCACTGGTATCGAAAAAAACGGCAATTCCACCGAGAAGATTATAGGTGGAAAGGAAGCCGAGGATGGTATTTCTGGCAGGTTCTGTGTGAAAAAATGGGTAGAGAACCAGCAGATACATCGGGAGGCTGCAGAGCTGGAATGGGAAGTACCACAGGTTGTAGTGCCCATTATTCATGACGAAGGTCAGGAGTAATTGTTTCAGGATTTCGCTGGTAAGCAGAAAAATGCCAATGAAGAATAAAACTTTTTCTATACAGTGTAGTGAAAATTTTTTTATCATATGGGCTCCTCAAAATTTTGTTTTATAGGTGTAGTATACGCTGCAATAAAGTTTGTTACAAGATTTTATGGGGAATTTGACCAGTTATTCATAGAAAAGTCCTGAAAAAATATAGAAAAATACCATGATAAAACATAGTTAGAATTGACTGACCTATAGGCGTGGAGATATAATTAAAAATAATGATGCAGACGGAGCGGAAGATTCCTATCTGAATGCTGAATGGAGATAATTTTATACAAGAGACTTTGACGGCAAGGTAGATCCGAGCGGGAAACAGTTGGTGATATACGAAGGTGTATAGTGGGACTCGTCTACCGTTTTGGGAGGCGGGTTTTTGTGTATACGATAAATTGCCTGCTTGGTTATAGAAAGGAAAAAGGATTATGTTAAAGGTTGCAATTTATGGAAAGGGCGGTATTGGAAAGTCTACGATTACGTCCAACCTGGCGGCAGCATTTGCGGCGATGGGGAAGAAAGTAATCCAGATTGGATGTGATCCGAAGGCAGATTCTACGATCAATCTGCTTGGCGGCGAGCCGCTCAGACCGGTGATGAATTATATGAGAGAAGAGGATGAAGAACCGGAGGAACTTTCAGATATTGCAAAAGAAGGCTATGGTGGTGTGCTCTGCATTGAAACAGGTGGACCGACACCGGGACTTGGATGCGCGGGGCGCGGGATTATTGCCACATTCCAGCTGTTAGAAGATTTGCAGTTATTTGAAACATATAAGCCGGATGTTGTACTTTATGACGTTCTTGGTGACGTGGTATGCGGTGGCTTTGCAGCACCGATCCGGGAAGGGTACGCCGAAAAGGTTCTGATCGTAACTTCCGGAGAAAAGATGGCACTTTATGCAGCAAATAATATTTCAAGTGCGGTGAGGAATTTTGAGGACAGAAGCTATGCCAGAGTATTCGGTATTGTACTGAACCACAGGAATGTGGAAAATGAGACGGAAAAAGTACAGGCATTTTCCGAAAAAAGCGGGATCCCGATCGTCGGGGAAATCCCGAGAAGTGATGAGATCATCCGCTATGAGGATCAGGGAATGACGGTGATCGAAGGGGACAAAGATTCCGCGATCAGTAAGAGATTTTTTGATCTGGCAGAGTTATTACTGAAGAGTGAGGAATAGAAGGTATGGCAAAAGAAGCATATTATTGTACCGTAAAAGAATTAAATAAACTGGGAAGAGATGCGATTCCGGCACAGCTCCGGTCGAATACACACCTGATCTACAGCTCACCGGCAACGCTTGCATTTAACTCACCGGGAGCAGAAGGATTCGGAGTAAAAAGAGCGGGACTTGCTGTGCCGGATTCGATCATGCTGATCGTGGCACCGGGCTGCTGTGGACGAAATACTTCGCTTATCAGTTCCATGAGGGAATATGATAACCGTTTTTTCTATCTGATGATGGACGAGACCGATATCGTAACGGGACGTCATTTGAAAAAGATTCCGAAGGCAGTAGAAGAAATCTGCAATTGCTGTGAAAAGAGACCGTCCGTTGTGATGATCTGTATTACCTGTGTAGATGCTCTTCTTGGGACGGACATGGAGCGTGTGTGCAGAAAAGCGGAAGAAAGAGCCGGACTTCCGGTTCGACCATGCTACATGTACGCGCTGACAAGAGAAGGAAGAAAGCCGCCGATGGTGCATGTACGTCAGTCTTTATACTCCCTTCTGGAGCCAAAGAAGAAAAAAGGAAATGTGGTGAACCTGCTTGGATTTTTCTCGCCGCTGATCGATGAGTGTGAGCTGTATGATCTTTTGCACAGCGCAGGAGTTAAGACCATCCATGAAATCTCCAGATGCAAGGACTATGAGGAATATCAGACCATGTCTGAGGCAAATTTTAATCTGGTACTTCACCCGGAAGCCAGATTTGCGGCAGAAGATTTTCATAACCGTCTGCAGATTCCGTTTATTGAACTCAGGAGACTCTACCAGACAGACAAGATCGCCAGCCAGTATCAGGCATTTGGGAAAGTGCTTGGGGTGACATTTTCTGATGAAGTTTATCGTGAAAAAGCGGAAGAAACCGTGGCGAAATTCAAAGAGAAACGGCCGGAGGCAAGCTTTGCGATTGGAGAATGCATGAACGGAGATCCATTTGAAATGGCACTTGCGATGATCAAATATGGATTTAAGGTGCCGGAAATCTATGGAACACTGACAGCAGAGAACTTTATTTACCTGAACCAGTTATCCCGGCTCAGCCCGGAGACGAAGGTATTTTCCAATATGGAACCGACCATGCTGTACTACGATCCGGAAAAGAGCGGCGTGAATATGACCATTGGAAAGGATGCGGGATACTATCATCCGGATCAGCCGAATGTGATCTGGAATCAGGACAGACAGCCTTATGGTTATGCAGGTGTGACACGGTTGTTTGAAACCCTTTTGGAGGTGTAGCATGAGAGGACTTAGAAAATATCTGACACCATTTGCACCGGATCAGTCGGGTGCAGTGTCTGTGTTATATGAACTTGGCGGAATCATCGTCATCTGCGACGCGGGAGGATGCACAGGAAATGTCTGCGGTTTTGATGAGCCGAGATGGTTTGAACGGAAAAGTGCAGTATTCAGCGCAGGACTTCGTGATATGGATGCAATCCTTGGAAGAGATGACCGTCTGGTCGCAAAGCTGGTCGATGCAGCTGATAAGATTGATGCGAATTTTGCGGCGATTGTCGGCACTCCGGTTCCGGCTGTGATCGGAACGGATTACCAGGCACTGAAAAGAATGTGTGAAAAAAAGACCGACCTTCCGATTCTTGCCATTGATACCGACGGAATGGAGCTTTACGATAAAGGGGAAGAAAAAGCGTATCTTGCATTATTTACTGCATTTGCAAAGGAAAAATATGAGGTATGCAAAGAAAAAGTCGGTATCCTTGGAATGACGCCACAGGATGTAAGCGATCTGAAAGCAGCAGATAAAGTAAGAGAGGAATTGAAAAAAGAAGGAAAAGAAGCCATTTGCTATGGAATGGGCGATGGGCTTGAGGCAGTAGAAAGGGCATCGGAAGTTGGCAAAAATATTGTTGTATCTGCGGCAGCACTGGAAGTAGCCAAATATTTGGAAAAGACCTTTGGTACGCCGTATGAGATCGGTTATCCGGCAGCAGGTGAGTTGGTTCCGAATCTGGACTATCAGGGAAAGAAGATCCTTGTGGTACACCAGCAGGTGATGGCGGAAGCAATCCGGCAGGAAATTCTTAAAAGAGAGAATTCGGCAGAGGTGCAGACAGCAACTTGGTTTATGAGGAAAAAAGGGCTTGCCTGTCCGCAGGATGTGTCGTTGCGTGAGGAAGATGATTATATCGATCTTGTGAAAAATGGTGGATTTGATATCATTTTCGCAGATGCATGTATGGAAAAAATGGTTCCGGATTTTCAGGGAATCTTCGTAAATACAAGACATTTTGCAGTGTCAGGGAGACTGTGTGAATAGATGAAAAATGAAGTGACAAAACAGATCCGCGTCTATGGGATCGTGCAAGGCGTAGGATTTCGTCCGACTGTGAGCAGGCATGCGGCTACGCATCAGATCCGGGGCAGCGTGTCCAATAAAGGTCCGTATGTGGAAATCTTTGCGCAGGGACCGGAAGCGGCAGTGGATGGATTTATCTCGGATATTGAGAATAAGCCGCCGAAGCGGGCAGCAATTTTGAAAATGAATATTGAGCCGGTAGAAGAAGCAGAAGACTTTACGGAGTTTGCGATCATTGAAAGTGAAAAGACGAAAGGTGAGATTTTTGTCTCACCGGATATTGCAATTTGTGATGAATGCAAGGAAGAAATGTTTGATCCGAAGAACCGTAGATATCTGCATCCATTTATCAACTGTACCTGCTGTGGACCAAGACTTACGATCCTGGATGCCCTTCCGTATGACCGGGAGCGCACCAGCATGAAAGAATTTCCGATGTGTCCGGATTGCGCAAAAGAATATTATGATCCGGCAACCCGGAGATACGATGCGCAGCCAGTCTGTTGTAACGAGTGTGGTCCGGAGGTCTACCTGATCGGCAGAGAAGAACGCGGAAGAGACGCAATCATTTACACCAGACGGACCATTGCAGAAGGCGGAATTGTGGCGATTAAGGGGATTGGAGGTTTCCACCTGTGCTGCGATGCGACTAATGAAGAGGCGGTGAAACGCCTCAGAGAACTGAAAAAACGTCCGGCGAAACCATTTGCAGTTATGGCAAAAGATCTGGAATCTGTGAAAAGAGAATGCCTGGTCAGTGAAGAACAGGAAAAAATTCTGACCGGACATCAAAAACCAATCCTGCTTCTGGACAAAAAAGAAGATGGTGAAGAAACACTTTGCGAAAGTATTGCACCTGGTAATCCAAGGGTTGGAGTAATGTTGCCGTATGCACCGGTACAGCTTCTGCTCTTTACCTATGATGATGGAATCCGGATGCCGTCTTTTTTGGTTATGACCAGTGGAAATACATCCGGTGCACCGATCTGCAGGGAGGACAAAGAAGCGATTCAGGAGCTTTCCCGTCTGTGCGACTGTATGCTTTCCCACAACCGGAAAATTCGGATCCGTGCCGATGATTCAGTGATGGATTTTTATAAAAATGAGCCATATATGATCCGCAGATCCAGAGGCTATGCGCCACTTCCGACCATGGTTCAGATGTCGTGGAAAGGGCAGGTACTTGCCACTGGAGGAGAACTGAAAAATACATTCAGTATCGGTGTGGACGGCAGATTTTACCCATCCCCTTATGTGGGAGATCTGGAAGATCTGCGCACCGTGGAAGCTTTAAAAGAAACAATCGGCAGAATGGAAACACTTCTGGAGGTAGAACCAAAGGTTGTGGCATGCGATCTGCATCCGAAATACAATGCGACAGTTGTTGCGGAAGAACTTGGACTCCCGGTTTTGAAGATACAGCACCATTTTGCACATATTCTGTCCTGTATGGCAGAAAATGACTGCGAAGATCCGGTGATCGGCGTTTCCTTTGACGGAACCGGCTATGGAACGGATGGGACCATCTGGGGTGGAGAAATTCTTCGTTGTGATTACAATGGATTTGAAAGACTTGGCAGCATTAAGCCATTCTGGCAGGTAGGTGGAGATCTTTCTGCAAAAGAAGGCTGGCGAATTGCCGGTTCTCTTCTCTATGAAGAATTGCAGGATAAAGAAAAAACGGTCGAATGGATGAAGAAACTGGAGCTTTGCACCGAACCGGAGGCAAAAGTACTGGTGACAATGACCGGACGACACCTGAATGCTGTTCAATCTACCAGTGCCGGCCGTCTCTTTGATGGAGTCAGTGCTATCCTCGGAATCCGGAAAAAATCCACTTTCGAGGGAGAAGCATCTACGGCATTAGAGTTCGCAGCAGAAGCTTACGAAAAAACAATGCAGCATCCATACGAACCCCTCATGCTTAAGCCATTTACAGAAACGGCAGAAGACCGCCTGATTCTAAATACCGGCGAATTAGTCAAAAACCTCGCAAAAAAACGTCTTGCTGGGGAAGATGCCGGACAACTTGCATACGAGTTCCACCAGGAACTTGCAAGACAGATCATATCCGCAGCCCTCACAGCAAGTCATCAGACCGGAATCCGGAAAGTTGCCCTAAGCGGCGGAGTTTTCCAGAACCGCTTACTACTACGGCTGGTAGAAGAAGGTCTGGTTAAGCAAGGTCTCATCACCCTGCACCATCACCTCATTCCACCAAATGACGGAGGATTGTCACTTGGTCAGGCAGCCTACGCAATGGCATATTTACAGAAGCATGAGATAAAATAAAACCAGACTTTATGGATTTAGAAAATTAAAATCAGACATAAAAAATTTTAAACAAAGTTAATCTAAAGCTATTAGAACTTACAAATAAAAGAGGAAAAGGAGGAATTACCCACATGTGTGTTGGATTATCAGCAAAAGTTGTAAAAATCAGTAACGGAACCGCCGTCGTTGACGCAGGCGGTGCAAAAAGAGAGGTTTCATCCAAGCTCCTAGAGAATCTGGAACCAGGTGATTACGTCATGGTCCACGCCGGAGTTGCGATCGCAAAGATCACCGATGAAGATGAAAGCGAGACCGATCAGCTTATGGAGGAACTGCTGTAATGGAAGAACAAAAGAAACGAACAGCCAGAGAGATCATAGAAAATTATGACGGACCGGCAGTGCGGATCATGGAAGTATGCGGAACCCATACCCATGAAATTTTCCGTCTGGGGATCCGAAAACTTTTACCAAAGCAGGTAGAACTGATCTCAGGACCGGGATGCCCGGTCTGTGTAACACCGGTCAGCTTCATTGATGAAGCAATTTATCTGGCGTTGGAGAAGCAGGTGACGATCTGTACATTTGGTGATCTGGTCCGCGTACCGGGAAGTCAGATGAGCCTTGCCGGAGCAAGAGAAAAAGGAGGGAAGATCCATATTGTTTATTCACCGGCAGATGCGGAAAAATATGCGAAGGATCATCCGGAAGAACAGGTGACATTTTTATCCGTTGGGTTTGAGACAACGACACCTGCAGGATGCCTTTCGGTTAAACAGGCAAAGGAAGATGGAATTTCCAATTATTCTCTTCTGGTTGCCAATAAGACGATGCCGGGAGCCTACGAGGCACTCAAAGGCAGTGCGGATGTATTTTTATATCCGGGACACGTCAATGCAATCACGGGGACCGAACTTTGTGAGGAACTGGTAAAAGAAGGAGTCAGCGGTGTGGTAGCAGGATTTACGGCAAAAGAACTGCTCACAGCACTTGCGGTCGCACTGGTACGCTTCCAGGAAGGAAAACCGTTCTTCGTAAACTGCTATCCGAGAGTTGTCACCAGAGAAGGAAGCCGTGAGGCACAGAGGCTGGTGAATGAACTGATGGAAGGATGCGACAGCGAGTGGAGAGGTCTTGGAATCATTCCGGGATCCGGTATGCAGCTGAGAGAAGAATGGGAAGCATACGATGCCAGAAAGAAATACAATATGCCAAAGATCGAAGGAAAAGCAAATCCGGCATGCCGCTGCGGAGATGTACTGCAGGGAAAATGCAAACCGTCCGACTGCAAGGTGTTTGGCAAGGTATGTACACCGCAGCACCCGGTAGGAGCCTGCATGGTATCCGGCGAGGGCGCATGCTCGGCTTACTATATGTATGATACCAGGGGATAAAAGTCAGAAGTCTGACGCAAGCTTGCTTGCAGGAAGACTTCTGACCTTTATCCCCGCCAAAACATGAGTAAGTAGCCATTTTGCGAAGAAAAATGAGCGGATTACGAATGTTTTGAGGATTGTGAGAGCACGAAAGTACGGAACAATCCGGTATCAGGGAAACAAAGGAATGGAACACCGGAACAATCCGGTATCATATATACGGAAACGATTAGGAGAGAAGGAAGTTAAAAATGGAAAATAAAATGGACAACCAGACAGTAACTATGGCACACGGAGCCGGCGGAAAGCAGACTTCAGAGCTGATCGATAAAGTATTTGCAGCACATTTTGCCAATCCGGATCTGACTGCGGATGATGCAGCAGTTCTTACACCACCAGTCGGAAAGATGGCAGTATCTACGGATGGATTTATTGTATCTCCGGCATTCTTCCCAGGAGGAAATATCGGAAAGCTTTCCATCTGCGGAACAGTTAATGACCTTGCATGTATGGGAGCAAAACCACTTTATCTGACTTGTGCATTTGTAATTGAAGAAGGATTTCCGATGGAAAAACTGGAAGAGATTGCAGCAGCAATGGAGAAAACGGCAAAAGAAGCCGGTGTCCGTATTGTATCCGGAGATACCAAGGTAGCAGGAAAGGGACAGGTAGACGGTGTATTTATCACAACAACCGGAATGGGACAGATCGAGGACGGCGTAAAAGTCGGAGGAGAACTGGCACAGCCGGGAGACGCGATCATTGTGACCGGAGATGTGGGACGCCATGGTTGTACGATCCTTCTTGCAAGAGAAGACTTCGGAATCGAAGCGGATGTGACCAGTGACTGTGCACCACTATGGCATACTGTGGAAGAAGTGATAAATGCAACACATGATCTGCATGTCATCCGTGATGCGACAAGAGGTGGAGTTGGAACAGTACTTTATGAGATTGCGGGACAAAGTAATGTTGGAATCCGTCTGAATGCTGAAAAAGTTCCGGTTGCACCGGAAGTGAAGGGAGTCTGCGGAATGCTTGGACTGGAGCCACTTTACCTTGCATGTGAAGGAAGAATGGTCATTATGGCACCAAAAGCAGAGGCAGAAAAGATTGTAGAAGTACTGCACAAATGTCCGTATTCACAGAATGCGGCAATTATCGGAGAAGTAACTGCAGAGCAGCCGGGGAAAGTAGTCATGACTACAGAAATCGGAACGCAGGCACTTCTACCACAGCCGGGCGGAGAATTGCTGCCACGTATCTGCTAAACAATCTGAAATGCGGAACCGGTGACATTTCAAAAAAGAAAGGAGACTTTTCATGGACACCAGAGTAGCAGTCATTTCAATTATTGTGGAGAATCCTGCCGCGATTGAGGAACTGAACCATTACCTGCATGAAGCAGGAGAGTATATCATTGGAAGAATGGGAATTCCGTACCGGGAGAAGGGAATTAATATCATCAGCATCGCCATTGATGCACCGCAAGATATGATCAGTGCTTTGTCAGGGAAGATCGGGCGTCTGAATGGGGTATCCACAAAAACGGCGTACTCGAACGTCATTACGAAAGCGGAGGAAAAAGCGGAATGAAAAAGATAGCAGTGTACGGAAAAGGCGGGATCGGAAAATCCACAACTGTATCCAATCTTGCGGTGGCACTTGCCGAAAAAGGATACAAGGTCATGCAGATCGGCTGTGATCCGAAGGCGGATTCGACCATCCAGCTCCGACACGGAAAGGAGATTCCAACCGTACTGGAAATGTTCCAACAGAAGAAACAGAATCTAAAACTGGAAGATATGGTTACGGTTGGCTATGCAGGTGTGGTCTGTGTAGAAGCAGGTGGACCGACACCGGGACTTGGATGTGCAGGACGCGGGATTATCACCGCCCTTGAGAAGCTGGAAGAAACCGGTGCTTATGAGACCTACCAGCCGGATATCGTGTTATATGATGTACTTGGTGATGTAGTCTGCGGTGGCTTTTCCATGCCAATGCGAAAAGGCTATGCGGATCAGGTATTCATCATCACATCCGGTGAAAATATGGCGATCCATGCCGGGGCCAATATTGCAATGGCAGTAGAGAATTTCAGGAACCGGGGATATGCTTCCCTTGGCGGTATTATTTTAAATAAAAGAGAGGTTCCGAGAGAGGAAGAAAAGGTGCGGGAGCTTGCAGGGGATTTTCACACGCAGATCATTGGACAGCTTGACCGGAGCGAACTTGTGATGGAAGCAGAAGAAGCCGGCAAGGTTCTGCTGGAATATGCACCGGATTCTCAGATGGCAGAGGAATACCGGAAGCTGGCAGATCAGATCCTTGCAGTGTGCGGAGAGGAGAGACCATGTTAAAACGGGTAGGACATCCGGTGGATGAAAAAGGCGCGGCAGTAGCCATCAAGGATGCCACATTTCCGGTTCCATTTGCACAGGGACTTGAATTTAACTCGCCGGTTCACGGCAACTGGAACATCGTACATACCGGAATGCTGATGCCGGAGGCAAGACAGATCTATGTCTGTGCAGATAACTGCATGCGAGGTGTGGTGCTGACAGCGGCGGAAATGAATGCGGCTGACCGGTTTTCCTTTGTGATCGTAAAAGAAGAGAATCTGTTAAATGGAAATCTGGAGGACATCACCATCGAAGGCGTGACGGATGTGCTGAATAAGTTGGAAGAAAAACCGAAAGCAGTTCTTTTATTTACCGTCTGTCTGCATCATTTTCTGGGATGCGATCTGGAACGGGTGTATCAGGAACTGGAAGAGAGGTTCCCAAAGATTACATTTATCCGCTGTTATATGGATCCGATCATGCAGAAGCATGGACCGACACCGGATCAGAAGCTGAGAAAAGCGATTTATGAACCACTTCCAAAGCGAAAAGCAGATGAAAAAGCCATGAGTTTTCTCGGCAGTGATTTCGTACTGGAAAAAAATGCAGATCTGAAACGAATCGTCCGGGCACATCAGGGAATCTTCCGGGAACTGCCGGGATGTAAAAGCTGGGAAGACTATCTGGCACTTTCCGAAGGGAAACTTTTTATATCTTCTTATCCACCATCTAAGTATGGTGCGGAAGCACTTTCAGAGCGTCTGAAACGGCCATACCTGTATCTGCCGGGCAGCTTTGATTATGAAGAGATCACAGCACAGCTGGAAAATTTCTGCCAGACAATGGGCTATGGAAAGCTGGAGGAAACGATTTCGGTAGAAGGGGAAATTGCTGCCTGTGAAAAGGCACTGGAAAAGGCGCATGAGGTGATCGGAGACACTGCGGTTGCCATTGATTATCTGTACCATCCGCGTCCACTCGGACTTGCAAAGCTTCTGCTTACTCATGGCTTCCGGGTAATACGGATCTATCTGGATTCCATCAGTCCGGAAGAAAAAGCAGAATTTGAGTGGCTGAAGGAGCATGCACCGGATCTGCAGTTGATTGCAACGATCCAGGTGAAAATGCGTGTGCTTCCGAGAACATCGGATGAAAAAATACTGGCGATCGGACAGAAGGCGGCGTGGTTTACAGGAAGTCCGTATTTTGTCAATATGGTACAGGGCGGCGGTCTTTACGGATTTGACGGGATCCGCAGGACGGCAGAGCTTATGGCCGAAGCATTTACCGAAGAAAAAGATACGGAAGATCTGGTTGTGCGAAAAGGATGGGGGTGTGAAAGCTGTATATGAGACAATCTTATCGAATCATACCAATTTATACAGCGGATGTATCCGGTGTGTGTTCTGCACTTTATGAGCTTGGCGGCATGACAGTCATGCACGACCCGTCCGGATGCAATTCGACCTACAACACTCACGATGAGATCCGCTGGTACGATCAGGACAGTCTGATCTATATTTCCGGTCTGACAGAAATTGATGCGATCATGGGAAATGATGAAAAATTTCTGGATGATATCAAAGAGACAGCAAGGGAGCTGCATCCGAAATTTATTGCCCTTGCAGGATCCCCAATTCCGTATATGAATGGAACCGATTTTCCGGCACTGGCACAGGTACTGGAAGAAGAAACCGGGATTCCTGCATTTGCAGTACCGACGAACGGAATGCATGATTATGTGTATGGGGCAGGAATTGCATTAGAGGAGATTGCGAAAAGATTTACCGGGGAAAAGACAGGACGGATTCAGGCACGCACCGTCAATCTGCTTGGTGTGACACCACTGGACTTTGGACCGGTATCTCATGTAGAGGTGCTGAAAGAGAATCTGAAAGCCTGTGGATGGAAGGTGCTGTCTACTTGGGCAATGGGAGATGAACTGGATGCATTTTTGCAGGCAGGAGAAGCAGAGGTGAATCTGGTGGTATCTTCGGTCGGGCTTCGTGCGGCGAAAGTGCTGGAAGAAAAGTTCGGAACCCCGTATGTGGTTGGAACGCCGATTGGTTCTTATACAGAGCGGATTGCGAAAGCACTGGAAGAAAAAGAGCAGATGCCATATCGAAAGGATCGGATGCAGGGAAGAAAAGATCGGAAGGTGACTTTGGTCGGGGAACCTGTGATCATGGAATCCCTGGCGGCGGGAATCGAAGAAAAGTATGACTGTCGTGTGGAAGTGCTTTGTCCACTGGAAGAAACAGATGGCTTACTGGCAGATGGGGACAGATGGGTTTGCGGAGAAGAAGAGATGGAAGAGGCATTAAAAGATGCAGAGATCATTGTGGCAGATCCGTTATATAAACCGATCTGTCCGAAGAACTGTGAATTTTGTGAGCTGCCGCATATTGCATTTTCCGGAAGAATTTATCTGAAAAAGCTTCCGGTGCTGGGAAAACTGGTCTAAGGACCGGATATGCGTGCCGAAGCAGCGGTTATGAAAAAAGAATATCTGTAAAAAGAGAAAATGCTTTTTGGAGAAAGATCTGAGAAGGATTTTCTTTTTTTATTCCATAGGAAATTGGCGGACCGTTTTTTTGAAGGTTAAAATAGCAGAAGAACGTGACAAATGGCGGAGAAATGCAGAGTAACGAGGAAAAAGGTGAGAAAAATTACAAATAACATTAAAAATGATGCTGTTTTTTTGTAAAAGAACTGCTATAATTTACTATGTATAATTAGAGTTTGATGAATGAATATATAGCAGGTGTACGAATATGAGAAAAAACAGAAAAAAAGGATTTACAATGGTAGAGCTGATGGTAGTACTCATCATCCTTTCGATCATTGCAGCAGTCGCAGTTCCGTTTTTTATCAATTACTGGCGGAAAGCGGAATTTAGAAAGAATGAGGAGAATGCCAAGACAGTCTATCTGGCGGCAGAGTCGAAGCTTACTTATTACCGGTCATCCGGTCAATGGGACAGTTTTAAAAAGCAGATTGAGAAAAAAGGGATCCGATATACGGGATCAGATTTGAACTTGAATGGAAAAATTTACGCGATCACGCTGAATGCAGATTCTTATGACAGCAAGAACTCAAAGAAGAATCCGGTGCTTACGCTGATCGATGATTATACCTATGATAAAGATATATACAAAGGTGCGATCGCAATTGAAATTGATATCGAATCCGGTGAAGTGTATTCTGCATTTTATGCAACAAAATGCGACAGTCTGAATTATGCCGAGAAAGATGAAAAACATTCGCTTACCATGCTTGACAGAGAATACGAAAGCAGAAGCAAGCGTCTGCTTGGTTATTATTCCGCAGATGATACGGTAAATGCAGTCAATCTTGGTACAACGAAGCTTCGTATTGCAACGATCAGTCTTCAGAACAGTGAACGGTTGTCGTTGAACTGGTCAAGTAATGTGGGCAGCAGTCTGGATGTAAGCTATGAGATTACTTTCTATTTAAAAGGAAGTGACAAAAAGCTTTTCAGTATGGTTGTATCGCCATATGATCTTCGGAAAAATGGATGGTCCATTGATCAGAATAAGTCGGACAGTGGACAGATGGCATCGGTTACTCTGAAGGATGGAAAGAATAAAGAAAGTGAAGGATGGGAGTTCCCGCTGACTTACAGCGATAATAAGTACTCTCTGATTCTTGATGCCATGATGTCTGCGAAGACACAGGCAACGTTGGCATCGGATTCATCTGCTTATGAGAAAACGTTGAGCACAAGTATCTGTCGCCTTGCGTCTATGACAAAAGATCTTGCAAAGGCACAGAATATTTATGCAACAGTAAAAGCGACTTCTTATGCCGGAAAAGATTCAGCCAACTTGATCCAGAAGGAATATAAAGACAGCGAGTCGGTATCATCTAATACAGCGAATACCATGTATGCGGACAGCACATCCCCAAATGATGTAAAGATTGCTGCGTACCGTCATCTTTCAAATATCAGGTATTACGAGGGAGAAAAGAATCCGGCTTTCATACTTACCAATAAAAATATGGACTGGACTTCAGCCGGTACCGGTGTGTATCAGCTGACACAGCAGACTTCGGGTAATGTTTCCGGACAGAAGAATGTCCTGAAGCTGGCCTGGAAAGAGAACAGCAAAACTTCGGTCATTGATTTTCCGGCAATTGCGGAGCTTCCTGCAGACTATACGTTAAAAGGAAAGGGTGGAAGTACGCTGCTTTCGAATCTGAAGCTGGGTGAGGACTCGATTATTGATGATACAACAGCAAACGAACTTCAGACTGCTGCAGCAGTACAGAAAACCGGAAGAACCGAAACGAAGACAGCAGGTCAGGTGAGTAGACCAGAGTATCTGGGACTGTTCTGTGAAGTAAAGGGAACGATCGAACAGGTGACGCTCCAGAATCCGAAACTGACCTTTGGAACGGAAAAGGCAGATACCAGAAAGTATTCGTCACTGAAAGGAATCGGAATCCTTGCCGGGCGAAGCGAGGGAAACATATCAGATACGGCAGTGACCGGAAAAGATACAGCAGTCAATGTATCGCTTGAACAGACTGGTGCAGGGGAATCTGATGGATTTGCTATGGCAGCGGTCGGTGGAGTGATCGGAAGTATGGCAAATGCAGACGGCACTAGGGTAGCAGCAGGGCAGGCAACAAAGCTTTCTATGTCGGGGTCTATGAATGTCAAGATCCCGGATACTAATTCCCAAAGTACAGCAAGAGGAATCGGTGGTATCGTGGGATATGCAAGCCTGCCAACCGAAAAGAATGGTGCCAAAATTGCGGAATGCGAAAACCATGCGAACATCAACGGCAATTACTGTACAGGTGGAATTGCAGGAAAGGTAACTGGTACATTAGAGGCTACGAACTATCGGGATGATGTGCTAAGAGAAATGTCGGATCTGACAGACTGTAGTAATGACGGACTTGTACTTTGCAACGTTTCTTCCGTTGCAGACGATTATGAAAAAGGAAAATATTTCGGCGGAGTTGTCGGATATGGTGAGAATACGCTTCTTTATGGAGCTTCAAGTGCAGCTGGACAGACCGGGTATGTGTATGATCAGACGAAAAAGGATGAATTACTCCGTGGAGAATATGTTGGTGGTATCATCGGATATGGAAATGTTTCCCTGCTTGCCAACTGTTCAACAAAGAGCGGTGGATATGTGCTTGGATCAAAATATGTCGGTGGTATTGCCGGTGGTCTTGGCGGTATTAGTCAGGCAATCCGGGCACATGGAGGAGTTTCTGTCACGACAAATGGAAACTATGTGATTGGTAACAGTTATGTTGGTGGAATCGTTGGTGAAAATGCAGGTTCAGTCGAACTTACAGATTGTATCAATAATGGTGTGACGGCTGGTTATGAAAAATACATTGGTGGAATTGTCGGATATAATGCCAACGGAGCTACGATCTCAAACTGCGCAAGTTACTTATCCGATTATGATAATTCTATTTACAATACGATTGTAAATAACTGGGAAGCAAAAGCGGATTATGCAGGTGGAATTGCAGGATATAATGATGGTAATATTCTGTTTTCCGAAGAAAGCCAGAATATTACGGTCAAATCTGTTTCCAGTATCGTGGTTGGAGAAGATTATGTCGGTGGCGTAGTTGGATTCAATGATGTGAATGCTAGGATCAGTGTCAACTACACCCTGATCGGTGGACGTATCTATGCATTTGGAAAATGTGCAGGTGGTGCGTTTGGATTAAATGCATCTGCGTCTGTGACGGAATCAGACTTAAAGATCCGTCCGCGAAGCGTGGAAGGTCAGCTTTTTGTCGGCGGATGTATTGGAGCGAATCTAGTAAATACAAATAACGATCTTGTGATGGATGGAATCCATACAGATAACATCCTTGGTACGATCAAAGGAAAGGCATTCTGTGGTGGTGTGGTTGGATATATCAGCACCTATTCTACAACAGAAGGAGAGTTGCGGGAAAATGCAGATAAACTGCTGCCGGAACTGAGTGCGGATAATATCCCGGTATATGCGAGTGGATATACCAATACCAATATGACAAGGATTACGGTCACAACGACGAATAATCTTCCGATCACTGCCAGTCTGTATACAGGAGGGATTCTTGGATACAGTGAAAAGAACAGCAGGATTGTAGTGAAAGAATGTACCAATTCGGGAAATATTTCTCTGACATCTGCGGCGTTTGGTGAATCGGTCGGAACGGTGAAATTGGGGACATTTGCAAAAAATGAGATTGGAGCGGGCATCGATCTGCCAGATGAGGCGGAAAATCTGGAGCTGCACCTGGCAGGTGGAATTGTCGGAGTCAATCTTAAAAATCAGATCATCGACAACTGTACCAACAAGGGAAGTTTATCCGGTTTCACAGGAATCGGCGGAGTGGTCGGACTGAATGCGGGGCTCATTTACCAGTGTACTCTCAGTGAGCATTTTGGAAATGCAGCGCTTAGTTATGTCGGTGGAATTGCCGGACTGAATATCGGAAGCGATACGACATTTACAGATGGAACAAGAAACTACACAGCAGGAACCATTGAAAAATGCAGTACCATGTCAGGAAAGACCATTTCCGGTAATCAGAATCTGGGTGGAATCGTCGGCTGGAATCTGACCAAAGGTGTGATAAGAGAGAACACCAGCTATGCAAATATTTCTGCTGCCAGTGATAATGTTGGTGGAATCGCAGGTAGAAACAGCGGTACGATCCAGGTTGCTGAAGACGAGAATATCAGCCGCAGCATTATGAGCAGTCACGGAACGAATGTGGGCGGTATTATTGGTATTAATGAAAAAACAGGAACTCTGAGTGTTACCGGAGATGGCGGAACAAACGGAGAAATTGTAGCTGTCGGAAGCGGAGCGAGGATCACCGGTTATGAAAATGTCGGTGGAATTGTTGGAAACTATCTGGGACAGGATTCTCTTGGCCAGTCTGGAACACAGTATCTGGTATGCAAGGCGAGTCAGGTACGGGCAACCCACGGAATGGTTGGAGGAATTGTCGGTACAACCAGTGGAAATGTGACCAATACAATCAACCGGGCAGGAAAAGTAACTGCGGATTCCGGATATGCGGGAGGAATTACGGCAGTTAATGTGGCAAAGATTTCGAACAGTAAAGATTACGGAAGTGTGAGCAGCAGTTCCGGATATGCTGGAGGAATCGCGGCACAAAATGAAGCGGATGGAATTATTGAGAACTGCAACGTTCAGGGAACAAAAACGACAAAGGTAGAGATTTACAGTCTGGGCGTCATGGACGCAGGAGCAATCTGTGCAGTGAATAACGGAACGATACTGGGAAGTGCACCGAAAGAAAACGTGGTCCTTAAGGGAAGTGCGGTCATTATCGGAGGAATTACCGGATTAAATAACGGAACCGTAGGAGATTCCCAGGCGACAGGAAGTGTGACAAAGATTACGACCATGCCGGAAATCAATGTACAGCAGACTGCGCTGGTTGTCGGAGGCGCTGTCGGCATGAACCAGGGGACGGTGGTAAAGGTTGTGGCAGAAGGTGTGAATTTTAATGATTTCAGTGGATATAAGTATCTTGGTGGAATTGTTGGAAGTAATGGTAATGCGTCTGTATCAGCAAATGATTCCGGACAGAAGAAAGTTCAGGTTGTAGGATGCAGTTATTCCGGAACCATGAAAGAGGATGAAAATGGCAGTGCAGAAGGCAACTGCTATGGAGGAATTACAGGCGTAAACTATTCGTCTCTGAAGAACAATACAGTTGGCCTGATCAACATGGATATTCAGGGGATTTATACTGCAAACAGTTCCAGCACGGTACAGCAAAAAGAAGCGCAGGCAACGCATGCCGGCGGAATTGCAGGAAAAAACGAGACCACAGGAATAGTTGAAGCATGCTATCTGGAGAATCATTCATCCAGCAATCTGAAGGCAAAATTCGGAATGCTTGGCGGAGTGGTTGGATTTAATAAGGGAAAAATTGCAATGTCTGGAAGCAGCATTACCGCAGATGTCATGCGTGATGTGACGGAAGAAACGACAGCAGAGCAGTTGAATAAATTTGCAACAGAAAAAGGAAAACTTTCCAAGGATGATAATTATGTTGTATGGAGTGGTGGAAGTGAAATAGAGAAGCTTTCTTATGATGGCGGTTCTAATGTAGCAGCCGGGAGGATGCAGATGCATATGAGTTCCAATGGAAATCTTGGAGGAATTACGGCGTTCAATGGAACAACCGGCTCTGTCAACAAGTGCGTATCCGGCAACTGGTTCCTGGTTAATAAGTCACAGGTAATCGGGGTCGGAACCGGTGGAATTATCGGAATGAATGAGTCAGAGCAGGATCTGAGTTATCTGGTCAATGGTGCATTTGTTGGAAGACAGCTGGCTACTTCGGGAACGAATCGGTTTGCCGGTGGAATTATCGGAAATCAGAACAACATCACTTCCGATGGATGGACGATTGAAAAATGTATTAACTATGGAACGGTATACTGCTATAACAGCCATTATTCTGGCGGAATTATGGGACAGTGGACGGGAACCGGTGGAACCATAGAAAATTGCAGGAATTATGGAAATCTGCAGACAACCTATGCAAATGACTGGGTTGGAGCTTCGGGCGGTATTGTCGCACAGCTTTATCATGCTTATGAGGAAAATGAATATAACATTGTGGGTTGTGGAAACTATGGAAGTATTTATCTGCAAAAGGGTAAAAATTTTACAGATGATAAGGTGCAGGGAGCAAATGACAGTGCAGGCATCTTGGGAAATGTGACAAGCTATTATGCCAGCAAAGCAAGTGAGTCTCAGAGCTATACGATTCAAATCCTTGATTGTATCAATGCCCCGAATGTAGAAATTTATTCAGCATCAATGGCATCCGGCATTTTTGGATTTGTTTCCTGTGATAATGCCCAGGGAGGCAGGATAGAAACTTCAAATGCGAATCTGAAGATCCGAATTGAACGCTGCAGAAATTATGCGAAAGTGCTAAAGGCATCGGGCTATGTCGGAGGAATTTTCGGAGCGAGATATGGGCAGGAAGGATGGAAAAATACTGCCATCGATAATTGCTTTTCGCTTGACCTGAATTCTGCTAATTATCAGGTGAAGTCGAGCTGGGCTCCATACCCGATCTATTCATCCGGATCACTTCCGTCAGGAATTACCTCGATTACCGGAACACCTGCAAATATAGGGAATGAGAATGACCGGAAAAACAATTTCTATATTAAGCGAAGAGACAGTGCCAACATTGACTATACGGGAATTGAACTGGGGGTAAAAACGGAAAACACCGTCAAAAACGGAAACGGATATATACATATTTATCCAACGGATAGTTATGTATACTGGAAAGATTATTGTACAATTATGTATGAAATGAAGGATATAGATGGAAGATTCTTTTTTGCGACACTTGATTTTGGAAACAATGTGACAACCATTTATGGGGATCGGCTATACGTAGATCAGGACGGTGTGATCCGGAACAGTGCAGATAATGATAAAAAAATGGGAGAGGTGCTGTTCTATATTGATGAATATTATGAGACGTCCAAGATTGAGAATAAAGTCATTGTGGATACAGAAGATTCAATTGTTGTGAATTCCAGAACCGCATATAAGAGGCTGGAGGGTGTGGTAACTGTCGATGAAAAAGAGAAGATTCTTGCACCGGATTCTGTTGAAGCATCAATAAGTGATGGAAAGATTACTTTGAATATTACACCAGCTGTTCTGCCGAAAAAGGATGAGAAAAATTCAACAGACTTATGTGATCCGTTTAAATATGAAGTGACAGTAACGGATGAAAATGGAAACGAGGCAGTAAGAGTTTTATACAAGGAGAATGGAAGCTTTGATATTCCGGATGGAATGTCCGGTCAACTGGTGCTACAGGTACGTGCAGTCAGCATGTATGATGATGTAGAAAAATCAGATCCGGTAAAAGTGGAACTGAGCCAGAAAAAAGTACTTCCGACACCGGATATCCGTGTAGAACTAAAAACACCGTTTGTTGAAAGTGAAAATCGAGAGGATTATCGATATGAATACAGTCTGAATAATCTGGATGATTACAAAGACTATGAAGGCTGGCAGGTAGAGATCAGCTTGAAGGGATTTTCCAAGAAAGTTATTTTGAATGCAGAGAACCCGACTGGATTTCTGGATATTGACTTTGGCGATGATGGACTTCATAAACGATATAGTGATGATAATTATTACCAGATTATAGCAAAGGCAACATCGAAAGCTGGTACCTGTCAGTCTGCACCACAGATTTCAATAGCATCATTCCAGCCGTACTACCGGGCAAGTATTCCTCTGTCGGACAGCAACAGAAATAATTCGGCAACTCCATCGGTTACGATCAGTGGTAGCTCACTGGATGATCTGAGCATTAATATCCAGCTTGATAACAGTAAAACGAATTCTATTAAAGAGGTACAGCCAATTTACCGGGCAGAGCTTCTTGGAACCTGGAAGGGAGAAAATGATATTGTTCTTGCAAAGACAGATATTATGGCAGTATCAAAAGGAATTGCAACAGCATCATTGACGAATCTTCCGGATTATATCAGAGAGGCAACCAATCTGCATGTACGTCTCTGGTATGCACAGTCCGGTCTTGGTCCGGTTTATATGTATCATGACCAGAAGATGGCTGGAACCAATACAATCAAAGAACTGGTGGATGTAGATGAGAAGAACCAGGAAGAATGGTCCTATACAGACAGTGTGATCTTCAATGGAAAATGGCCGAATGATTTTAATGATTTTAAATATACATCCTCAAATCTGTTCACCTGGCTTGCAGCCCCGGTACTTGATCAGAAAGACGGATCCAACCTGGAACCGACCTATGATGATGAGAACCGGATGCAGTACACCTTCTCGTGGGACAAGAATCTAGCTGCGACATCCGATCCGAAGTATAAGATCGAGATGACCGGTATTGATGCAGACGGCAAGGAAGTTACGATTGATACAAGCGCATATAAAGAGAGCGGGCGAAGCTTTACCGCAGACGGAGATGACTGGAATTACACCCAGATCCGTCTGAAAGTAACCCGTATCGGAGATGCATCAAAAAGTCAGATCGGACTTTCTTCCACAGCGATCTACAATGTATCACAGCGTCTGGAAAAGCCGGGACAGCCATCGGTAGTGAATGTGGATGAAAATGAACTGAATTACAATGTCAGCTGGGCAAAAATCTCAGATGAGACTTATTGTATGGGATACCAGATCTATGTTCGCGAGTACAGCAATTCTGGCGAGCCCGGAAAAGAAACAGCTATGGGAGATGTGATCTCGAAGCGTGAAGCAAAAGATGGCAGCTATTCAAAGACGATCAATCTGGAAGCTTATGCGGGCAAACGAATCGTTGTCTATCTGGTAGCCAAAACGAGTGATAAGAATGTCTATGTAGACAGTGCTCCGGGTGTGACCTATGAACTGGAAATTCCGAGCAGACTTGCAGCTCCGGTACTGGATGGATGGAAAGTCAGCTGGACACATGATAAGGAGAAGCCGGTAGATGCGGAAGATTTTAAAAACGGAACGGCAGAAGGTCTGAGAATCAACATTGCCGCATCGAAAGAAAGCATTCCACCTGGAGGAAGCGCATACCTTCTGAAAGCCTATGTTTATAATTCAAAGGAGGATGCAGAAGCTTCTACCGTAGAGAATCCGGGGAATCGTATGATAAAGATTTATCCGCAGACTTATGAGGATAATTTTGTTCCGGTTCAGATGAACATGGAAAATGCACAGGATTATTACCACTTTATGAATAATTTCTCAATTCGCTATGCCGGTAAATGGATCGCGTACTACACCAGAATTTCTTCCGGTAACAGCAGTGTCAGCTCACGGTGGGTGAAAGTCGGAACGGTACAGCTTCCGTATGCAAAACTGACAGCACCGGAAGTAGAAGCAGATACCGTGGAAGAAGAAGAGAAGGTAAAAGTAACCGATACGCCTGAAGTGCCTTCCCATGAAGAACAGTGGAATGCAGAGCGTACGGTGCTGAAATGGAGCAGTATCGACTGTGCAGAAGTCTATTCGATCAATCTGAAAGGAAAACTGACAGAGACAGAAGCCGGACAGGATAATAAGCTGGAAGGAAAACTCCGGGTTATCGAAACGACAGAAACGGTGGATGGAGAAGAACAGAAGAAAGTAGAACTTCAGCAGTATGTATACCGCAAGATAAAAGAGAAGACAGAGACTTCTGAGGAAGAATGGAAATGGATCTGGGAGAATGTGAAGGAAAAAGAAGATGATTTACAGGAAGGTGTACCAGATGAGGAAAAAATCCATACTTTTGAACCGGAAGTATACAATGTGACGATTGGGTCAAATTATGTTTCAGACAGTGGAGCTTATAATTATTACATGATTACGCTGAAACCGGTGATTATCGCCGAGCCAGACGGAAAAGGCGGCTTCCGTTACGCTTTGAAACTTCCGGATCTGGAATCTGTGAAAGATACGAATGAAGTTTCTGTGGAACATGGTAATTTTATCGTGACAGAAACGGCAGTGTTTAAAGCAGATGTACTTGCAAATGTAAAAGCAGAAGACGCTGGAAGTGGCAACGGAAGTGATGCTTATGTGGCATCAAAGGAAACTGAGATCAAATGGAGTCGGTAAATATGGAGGAAGCTATGAAACATACAGGCTGGCAGCAGCTGAAAGCAAATGAAAAAAAAGGTGTATCCATGGCAGTGGTGCTTTGTGTATCCGCGTTCTTTATCGCTTTTGCGGCTGCCATCCTGTATACGGCGGGACTCATGACGGCGCAGTCGAATATGCGCCTGAAGGAGGAGCGCTGTTACCAGTTGGCAAAAAGCTATGCAAAGGTATTGGATGAGGAGCTGACGAGTGAAAATCCATCGACGAATGCCAGCAGTTTCTATAGGTTCGCGAACAGTTTTCTGGAAAATGCCCAGTACGCGGTCTATAATGATGAGACTGCAGCAAGCGCAGAGGCAACAAAATATAAATTTGTTGCGGATGGAACAGACCTTGAAAATCTTTCAAAAGAAACAATGGGAAAGGGGTATGGAAATATCATCATTTCACTTGCAAAGGAACAGGTTGGAAGTCCGGCCGGAGATTTGAAAAATGGAGAGATTGAGGCAAGTACTGCATCAGATTACACTGCAAAGATTGAAGAATTGCAAAATACTGTAGTTCGTCAGTATGTGCTTAGGGTAGAAGTGACTGCTTATTATGAGGATGCATCTTATACTTACTCGACAGAGTATACGCGAGAAGAAAAATATGATGTAGTATTTACTTGTGATGATAAACCGATTATGTGGGTTATAGATTCAAATGGAAGTGGGAACTGGAGAGTTGGAAGTACTGCAGGAACAATTGTTGATATTCCGGCTGGTGGTAAAATCCAGTACAATTATCAGACAGGCATCCCACTTTCCCGAAAATTTATTGAAGATACGGGCGCGATTACGACAACAGGAGGCGATGACAATGCACAGAATTAAAAGAATAAAAGCAAAGTCCGGCGAAACCCTGATTGAAGTAATGGCGAGTATGTTCATTTTTCTACTTATGATTGGTGTGCTTCAGGGAGCAATTTCCTACAGCAATTCAGCACTGACCAAAAATAAAGAAATCCGGGCAAACAATGCAGCGATTCTGCAGGAATTGCAGTCAACAGAAGGGACAACAACAGGCAGTCAGAAGACGATTCAGTTTCATGCGGCAGATTCTAGTCTGACACAAGTTGGTAATATTGTATTTTCAGTAGATGCAATGTTGGACAGTAAAAATATTACTTATACAGATGCAGATAACAGACAGCAGAGTACAACTTTTTATCTCTATGGCCCGGTGAAAGAGACAAAATCCGGACAGACAGGCACCGAAGGAGAAAACTGATCATGAAGCGATTAAAATCCATACTTCGAAAAAAAGAAGGGACCACTCTGGTAGAAACGATGGTTTGTCTGTTGTTGATCAGTATCATGCTGGCGATGGCAGCTTCATCATTAAGTGCTGCGTCCCATGTTTTTGTCCGAGTGCAGAAAACGCAGTATGCACAGTCAATTCTGGATACAACTATGACAGAACTGCGTACCATTACCAAAAATGCGAGTGGTTACGTGAAAATATACGATTTTCCGGAAAATTCAGAAGAAAAAAACGAAAATATTACAGGAAACATTACAGAAAGCACTGGAAATTTAAAAGGAAATACTGTAGAATTTATAAATGAAGAGGGATATGTAGTTCTTGTATCTACAAATGGATGCGATGCAACAGATTTATATATTCAGAATAATAAAACTGGTCAGGCAGCAGCCGTTGACAGCGGGCAGCTTCTGACAAGATATTATTTTCGCAACAGTTCAGAAAATTCATACGTTTATCTGAAGGATGGAGTCCCGGTAGCCCGTGCAGTAGCTACGGTATTCGGAAAAGGATTTTATATGGGAAATTATCTGGAAGTGACGTATAGTTTTCCAGCAGGGACAAAAAAGAATGATGAATTGAACAGTATCACGGCGACCGTGACTCTGTATCGTGATAAGGAGCTGACAGATGTGGTGGCGACAGATTCGGAGATACTGGAGTTTAAGCATAGTGTGATATGCTGTGAAGAGGCTACGGCAAAAGAGGAGACAACTTCAAATGCTGGAGAGTAAATGGCGATTTGTCAATTTACTTTTCTGGTTTGGACTTCCAGATGTTGAAAGTGGGAAGTTCGGAGCAAAAATTTTAATTTTATGATATGAGCGCATGCACCGAGGCGTTTGTATAGATAACCAAAGAGAATTTAAGAGGAGTGAAGAAACATGTTTAAGAAATTAAAAGAAAACAAGAAAAAAGGTTTCACACTGGTAGAACTTATTGTTGTACTGGTAATCCTGGCAATCCTGGCAGCTCTGCTGATCCCGGCTTTGACTGGATATATTAACAAAGCAAAAGAGAAACAGATTACAGCAGAAACTCGTCAGTTAGTAATGGCAGCCCAGACTTTAACAGATGAGCAGTATGCAAAATTAAATAAGGGAGTTAAATTACAAAAAAGCGTTACAATTTCTAGTCAGGATGATAGTACTGGAATTGCTACTGATACAGGGGTAGTTACATTAGGAACAGATGCAATTAAAGAGTTAGCTGAAATTTCGGTAACGGCAACTGAGTTTAGTGTCAATGTAGATGGTAGCGGTAAAATTACCGATGCGACTTATAAAAAAGGTAGTCAGACATGTACATATACAGCTGAACCAAAAGATGGAGAAGATAAATATAGTGTAAAATAAGCAAGAATGATATAGTAAATATAAGAAAGGCTTCTAATGCAATTTTTCAGCACAAAACAACCGATGACAACTAAATATCGCTGGATAAGGTTGGCATTAAATGTTTTACTTATTCTTTTACTAATCATCGTTCTGGATATACTTGGGGTGCTACGGTTGATTTACCGGGCAGATTCCCAGGTGGCTTTGGGAAATGCTAAATCGGTGCGGATAGCATTCCAGGTAACCGGGACGGAATTGTATGGCAGCAATGGACCATTTTGTGACGCTTCCTGTAAAGGAGGCGTTGCTACTGGTCTGTATGATGAGATTATCAAACTTAGCAAAGTGCCCGGAGATTTCTGGGTATTACAGACCGATGAGACCGGTTATCAGGTCCTTCGGTTCATTTATCAAGAAGGGGAATATACTGTCTGGTATCAGGCAGACGATCCTTCACCATATAAGGTGTATCATGAGGAAACCATGATCGATACCGGAGATTGAGATGTTAGTAGTTTTAGAAGGAATTTTATGGACGATACGGTTCTTTTTTGGAGCCTGTATCTTTAGTTTTTTAACGGTCGTGATCGACCGGTTACCCCGTGGGGAAAATGTAGTACGCGGGAGAAGCCACTGTACAAGCTGTGGCAGAGAACTGACTGTATGGGAACTGATCCCGTGTGTGAGTTTTCTGTGTTTGGGCGGAAAGTGCAGAGGATGTGGGGAGCGGATCCCCTTAAGGTGTTTTTGGACAGAACTTGCAGGTGGAGCAGCTTTTATCGGCTGCGTGACCAGATATGGCTGTGGCAGATCAGGCGTAATATCGCCAAGAGGCGCAGTGATTTTTGCATATTTAGGAATATTACTTGTGGTAGCCCTGATTGACTGGGATACACAGATGATTTATGATAGATTTCATATTATGATTTTGATACTTGCAGTTTTTGATTTCCTGCTTTATCCGGAGCGGGGAATTATGACAAGATTGATCGGTGCTCTGATCATTTCCGTACCGATGCTGATCCTGGCACTGGTGATTCCGGGAGCATTCGGAGGCGGAGATATCAAACTGATGGCAGCAAGCGGACTGCTTCTTGGTACGGCATCTATCGTGTGTGCGATGTTTATCGGAATTGTAACCGGAGGCGGTTACGCGGCGGTGATGCTTGCCGGAAAGAAGCTTGAGAAGAAAGACCAGTTTGCATTTGGACCATTTCTTGCACTGGGACTTGCAGCAGCCGTTTTCTGGGGTGATCAGATTGCAGTGTGGTATCTGCATTTTCTGTAAAGGAACTGCAAAGAAGTGAAATGGAAGATCCATCATGTGAAAATGACAGGGTTTGATGTTTAGATAGAAGAGAGGATTTATGGAGGATGGCAAAATTTCGATATGTCGCAAAAGACATGGGCGGAAAAACCTACAGAGGAACGACAGAGGCGACTTCAGAGGCGGCACTGATCCAACAGCTTCGGGAACAGGAACTGTTTCTGGTAGAATCGAAGAACCTGACAAAAGGAAAAGAATATAAGAAATTAAAGGCAAAACAGCTGGCAGCATTTTGCCGGGAGCTTTCTACGCTTCTGGCATCTGGTGTCAGCCTTGTGCGTGCTATGGATATTCTTTCGGATCAGGAGGGGATTGATCCGAAAGAAAAAGAAATATACAAAGATGCACTTCAGGATCTTAGAAAAGGTATTCCACTTTCTGAAGCGATGGAGTCAAAGAAATGTTTTCCGGATCTGATGATCGGAATGCTCCGGTCAGGAGAGGGAAGCGGAAATCTTGATCAGGTAACAGACCGTCTTGCCGTGCAGTATGAGAAAGATTATAAGCTGACACAGCAGGTTCGCGCTGCAATGACTTATCCTTGCATTCTTCTGGTGCTGTGTGTGGCGATTGCAATTTTGATCGTTACCTTTATTCTGCCACAGTTCCAGTCTTTGTTTGATCAGATGGACAGCCTTCCGTGGGTGACGACTGTTCTGATCGCAGCTTCGGATTTTCTGACAAAGAAATGGTATCTTGCGATCCTGATCGTAGTGATTGTTTATGCACTGGTCCGGATTATTATGGGAATCCCGGCAGTCCGACACCAGATCGATTACCGGAAGGTTCATCTTCCAATATTTGGAAAACTTTTCAAAGTTGTCTATACGGCACGTTTTGCCCGTACTTTAAGCAGTCTGTATTCCAGTGGTATGCCGATTGCACTTGCGATCAGTGTTGCCGGGAAAACGATCGGCAATGTCTATATCGAGGAACAGTTTGAAGAAGTTGTGACCGAGGTCCGGAGTGGTGTGCCGCTTTCACGGGCACTCAGGCAGGTAGATGGACTGATGAAAAAACTTGCCAGTACAATCCTGGTCGGTGAGGAAAGTGGACGGCTGGATGTGATGTTGGATTCAATTGCCGTGTCCATGGAAGAAGAGGCAGAGCAGGCGACAAAGCAAATGGTTACATTACTGGAACCGATCCTGATCATTTTCATGGCGCTGATCGTCGGATTTATTATGATTGCAGTCATGCTTCCAATCTATCAGTCTTATGCAGCAATTGAGAATGCATAGCAGGTGATTACAGGAAGCGGAGTTTAGATACAAAGGAGGAACAAGATGAGCGATACCGTCATCGTTTTGCAGGATGAATGTATTCTTGCTGCTGAAGGAAAGGCAGGCAAATCACCAAAGATCCAGAAGGTACAACGGATACCGATCGATGTATTTGGGGATCCTTTTGAACAGTGGAAAGAGGCATTGGATAAATATAAAAAGAAACACAACCCATCCCAGGTGAGACTGGTGCTTCCGGCATCCTACTCATCTGCCAGAGTAACGCAGATCCCTTATGCCAGGGGAAGACAGCTTACCAGGCTGGCGGAGAATGTCATGGCGGAAAATGGCAGTGACTGGGTACAGGATTATGCGGTGATCAAAGCAGACAGAAAGAAAGGAATCTGTCTGTGCTGCGGAGGCGCGGAAGAGGATGTCCTGAAAAAGATCCGTGAGCTGACAAAAGCGGTCGGGATTTCGGCTCAGTGGATTTCTGTTCCGATGGAGTGTTATCTGAATACATTGGGACAGTTGAAATCCTACCAGAATGATACTGAGATCATTCTCCTGTTTGAAGAAGGAAGTGTGACGAGCATTCTGTTCCGGGAAGGTCAGTATATGTATTCTACGAGAAGCCGTATCTTCAGTGAGAGAGGAACTCTGGATTTTGGTACGGAGATCGTGCGGAATATTTCCGGTATTCTGCAGTTCTATTCCACCACAAAATCTGATGTGCCGTTCACAAAAGTATTTTACGCCGGATGCAGTACGGATGATTTTGAAGTCAGTGAGGACGGAATCCATGCGATGAATCTGGAAGTAGAGCCGTTGGAGGCAGAATTTGATTTTGACCCTTCAGAAAAAGTGGATGACTGGCTGATCTGCATTGGTGCCATGGTCAGTACCAGGCAAAAAGAGATCAATTTAAACAAAATCTGGAAAGGAGAGGGCACGGATGGTGTCCTGAAAAAAGAAAGTCTTGCAAAGCATCTGATGTTTCCGGCGATTACGTTTGGTATATGCCTTGTGACAGTGATCGCAGTGACGATCTGGAATTATGCAGAATCTCACAACATCGAGAAAATTGAAGACTGGATCAACGATCCACAGATTCAGAGCGAATATCAGGAAGCAAATGCGGTCCGGGAAGAGAGCGATCGGCTGGATTTTACACAGAATCAGGTCGAACAGATGAAATCCAATCTGGCAACCTATCCGGATCTGGATGCGGAGATGATCGCGAAGATTGTGGATGTGGGCGGAAGTGCCATGACAGTCCAGATTAAGACGATGGATTCCGAGACGGGAGAGCTTACGTT
>ENA-OWPB01000915-OWPB01000915.1-human-gut-metagenome-genome-assembly--contig:-NODE-915-length-32153-cov-13.012275_pt1 | contig 32153 bp, 23 predicted proteins | sample MGYA00248260_ERZ651838 | MGnify/ENA primary metagenome ERZ651838 (study PRJEB26924, sample SAMEA4378304) | human gut metagenome | biome: human gut; feature: human-associated habitat; material: faeces... | reverse complement strand
AGGCCCTCGCGGCCTAGTCGCTATTTAGGGCGTCCAAGATTTGGGACGCAGTTCAGTGCGAGCTGCAGGGTCTTTTGTCAGGTGACGAATCGCTTGTGGAGCCGCGCTCCATTTTGCTCGTTAGCCCTCCTTGCGGACTTTTTGCAGGTAGCGGTAGACGCTGGGCTCCGAGATGCCCAGCGAGGTGGCGGCGCAGGCCACGGCGCCCTTGAGCATGAACACCCCGTTGCCGTTGAGGTGGCGAATGACGTCCACGCGGTCGCTCTGACCAAGCGACGCTACATCCAGCCCGCGCGCGCTCAGCAACTCGGCAATGCTGCGGTCGATGAGCTCCTGTGTGGACTCCGAAAGGCTTTCGACCTCGATAGGGGCGGGCTCCGTGCGCGTCGGCGCCGCGTCGAAGCACGCCATGAGCTGCTGCGCCATGGCGTTGATGGAGCGCACGGTCGAGAGATCGGTGTTGACGCAGAGCATACCGACGATCTCGTCATTCTCGCGGATAAAGTACGTCGCTGACTCCAACGTCTTGCCGCCGGCACCGCGCCCCTCGTAGCCCGTAATAAACGGCAGGTCGCGATACTTGGCGTCGTGCATGATCTTGAGTGCCAGATCGGTGGCGGGACCGCCGACCTTGCGGCCGCTCACGATGCCGTTGCGAATATCGACGATGGCGTGGTCGGGATCCGAGAAATCGTGCAGCACGATTTCGCTGTTTTTGCCGAGTATCTGCTCCAGAAAATCGACCATCGGCAAAAAGCGACGTACGGTCTCGTTCACGGGCAACTCCTTTGGGTGAAATCGGAAATGATCATAACAATTTTTTCTCATGGTAACACGGTGTCTATTGACTCACATATTCGCAGGTACATTGCGTAATACAGATGAGCGGTAGGTATTTGGCGGTAAACGGTCGACCAAAAGAAAAGTTAGATGTTATTTTGAACAGACACTTTCCTGACCTGCGGAAATGCATTATCTCAGCTGAAGAATAGTCTGATAACAAAAAATTATTATTGAGAATGAGAATCATCTTTAATACGATATGCAACGAAGGCACAACCTCAACCCCGCACTGCGTCACAATAGAGCGTTAGATGCGAAAACAACTATTTCGAGGATTGGTGGTCAAATGACCCAGGAGACGGTTAAGAACGGCACTGAAGCCCTGTTCACTCGTGAAGGCATGCCTCCCGTTAAGGAAATGATCCCGTGTGCCCTTCAGCACGTACTGGCATCGTTTGCCGGCATCATCACCCCGGCTGTCATCATGGCCGGCGTCTACGGCTTTAATAGCCAGCAGAGCACCGACATCATCCAGGTCGCGCTCATTCTTTCGGCAATCGACACGGCCCTTCAGGCCTTCGCTCCCTTCCGTCGCATCGGCGGCGGCCTGCCCATCGTCATGGGCGTTTCGTTCGCGTTCCTGCCGGCTCTGCAGGCCATGGGTGCCTCGGGCTTTAGCTTTGGTGCGCTGCTGGGCGGCGAGATCGTCGGCGGCGCCGTCGCGGTCCTCTTTGGTCTGGCCTACAGCAAGATCAAGTGGCTGTTCCCGCCCGTCGTGACCGGTACGGTCATCTTCTCCATTGGCGTCTCTCTCTATCCCACGGCCGTCAAGTATATGGCCGGCGGTATGGGTACGCCGCTATGGGGCACCCCGCAGGCCTGGTGCGTCGCTCTTATCACCTTCGCCGTGGTCTTTGCGCTCGCCAACTTTGGCAAGGGCACGCTCAAGCTGGGATCCGTGTTCTTTGGCATGATCGTTGGCATGATCGTCTCCATCCCCTTTGGCATGATCGACTTCTCCAGCGTCGCCACCGCTCAGGTCTTCGCCCTTCCCAAGCTCATGCCCTACGCGCTCGAGTTTGATCCCGAGGTCTGCATTACCCTCGCTGTCGTGTTCCCCATGGTTGCCATCCAGGTTATCGGCGACGTTTCCGCCGCCTGCCTGGGCTCCATCGACCGTATGCCCACCGAGCGCGAGCTCTCCGGCGCTATCGTGTCCCAGGGCCTCACCTCTATGGTCGGCGGCCTGCTGGGCGGTCTTCCCACCAGCGCCCTTGGCCAGAACGTGGGCATCATCTGCTCCAACAAGGTCGTCAACAAGTGGGTCTTTGTGATCATCGCGGCCGTCTTTGCCATCGCCGGTCTGTTCCCGCAGCTCTCTGCCGTCCTTTCCGCTATCCCGCAGCCCGTCATCGGCGGCGCGACCGTCGGCGTCTTCGGCACCATCACCATGAACGGCGTGCGCATGTTCACCCGCGAGGGCCTCACGCAGCGCACTACCACCATCGTCGGTACCTCCGTCGTCTTTGGCCTGGGTATCTGGATGGCCAGCGGTTGCCTTGCCGGCGAGGGTATGCCCGCCTGGGTATCCACCGTCATCGGCTCCAATGCCGTAACCCCCACCGCCATTATGGCCATTGTCCTTAACCTGATCCTTCCGCAGACGCCGGTCGTGGCTCAGCACATCGATGCTGCCAAGGACGCTGCCGTGGATCTGGTCTTGCCCGAGAGCAAGAAGTAACCAATTCGGTGCTATTCGTCGGCGGACGCATCGCCTCGTCCGCCGACGTCATGCGGCGCCAAGCCGCACTTCAAAGGGTTTGTCCCTTTGGTGAAGCGTTGACGGGAGAGGGCCCGTTTCCGGTGTAGGCCGGCGCTTCGCACTCCGCTATGTCAGAGGTGTCAAACCCCGCCCCTGATGTTGAAGGGAGCATTCATGCTTCTGGTCGCTAACGGTTCCGTCTTTACCCGCAACGCTCAGGCCCCGTTCATTCCCAACGGTGCGGTCGCCATTGACGGAGATACGATCGTCGAAGTGGGCCTCGAGCTCGAGCTCAAGGCCAAGTACCCGGATGCCGAGTACGTCGACGCCCAGGGCAACCTCATCATGCCCGGACTCATCAACTGCCACACCCACATCTACTCGGGTCTGGCCCGTGGCCTTGCCATTAAGGGCTGCAACCCCACCAACTTCCTGGAGAATCTTGAGCAGCAGTGGTGGAAGATCGACGATAACCTGACGCTCGACGGTACCAAGGCCAGCGCCTATGCCACAATCCTTGACTCCATCCGCGATGGCGTCACCACGATCTTCGATCACCATGCGAGCTTCTGCGAGATCTCGGGAAGCCTCTTTACCATTAAGGATGCAGCTCAGGAGCTGGGCATGCGTTCGTGTCTGTGCTACGAGGTCTCCGATCGCCGCGGCCAGGAAAAATGCGACCAGGCCATTGCCGAGAACGCCGAATTTGCCCAGTGGGCCGCCAAGGAGCGTCGCGATAACGACAACCACATGATCGCCGCCATGTTTGGCGGACATGCCACCTTTACGCTTTCGGACGAGACCATGGACAAGATGGCCGAGGCCAACAATGGCCTGACCGGCTTCCACATCCATGTGTGTGAGGGCATGAATGACGTGTGGGATTCCCGCCTCAACCGCGGCGGCATCAGCCCCGTCGAGCGCCTGCTGCAGCACAACCTGCTGGGTCCCGACACCATGCTCGGCCACTGCATCCACGTGACGCCTGCCGAGATGGATATCGTCAAGGAGTCCGGCACCTGGCTCGTCAACAACCCCGAATCCAATATGGGCAACGCCGTGGGCTGCGCCCCCGTGCTCGAGTTCTTCCGCCGCGGCATCCCCGTGTGCATGGGCACCGACGCCTACACCCACGACATGCTCGAGAGCCTCAAGGTCTTTCTGATCATTCAGCGCCACAACGCCGCCATGCCCAACGTGGGCTGGTGCGAGGCCATGACGATGCTGTTCGAGAACAACGCCAAGATGGCGAGCAAGTACTTCGATCGCAAGCTCGGCGTGCTCGAGGCCGGCGCTGCCGCCGACGTCATCGTCATGGACTACAAGCCCTTTACGCCGCTGAGCGAGGAGAACATCGACGGCCACATGCTCTTTGGCATGATGGGCAAAAACTGCCGTACCACCATCATCAACGGCCGCGTCCTGTACAAGGATCGCGAGTTCGTTGGCATTGATGAGGAAAAGATCAACGCGTGGACCATGGCTGAGTCCAAGAAGCTCTGGAGCACGCTCAACGATCGCGTGTATTAATTCCAATTGGAGATTCGCGCGCGTCGGATGTTTCGCCGCATCCGACGCGCGCATAGGCGGCCTCCGCGGGGTCGCCGGCGCTGTGCTAGCGCTACACCGTATTTGCGCCCGCCGCGCGGTCTCGCCGGGCGTTACAGAGAGGAGCTCACTATGAGCGACATCATGAGGCCGATCCCGTTTTCGCAGCTGATGAACTGGATCATCGAGGAGCACAAGACCCAGGACGCCATCTTTGGCGTACGCAAGATGGTCGCGACCAACCAGGAGGGCGCGCTTCCCATTTTTGACGAGCGCATCGAGACTCCGTTTGGCCCGGCCGCCGGTCCCAATACGCAGCTTGCCCAGAACATCGTGGCATCCTATGTGGCCGGTTCTCGCTTCTTTGAGCTCAAGACCGTCCAGGTTATGGACGGCGAGGAGCTCTCCAAGTGCGTCAACAAGCCCTGCATCGTGGCTCAGGACGAGTGCTACAACTGCGAGTGGTCGACCGAGCTCGAGGTTCCGCAGGCCTTTGCCGAGTACGTGAAGGCATGGTTTGCCTGCCACCTGATCGCTCGCGAGTACGGTCTGGGCAGCCCGGACGGCTTTGTCTTCAACATGTCGGTGGGCTATGACCTGGAGGGCATTAAGAGCCCCAAGGTCGACGCCTACATCGAGGGCATGAAGGACGCCAGCGGCTCCGACGTCTGGAACGAGTGCCGTGCCTGGGCTCTCGCTAACCTGGACGAGTTTGAGCATGTTGACGCCGCGTTTGTCGAGTCCATCCCGGCGCGCGTCTCCAACTCCATCACCGAGTCTACCCTGCACGGCTGCCCGCCGGCGGAGATCGAGCGCATCGCGACCTATCTGATCACCGAGAAGGGCCTCAACACCTACATCAAGTGCAACCCCACGCTGTTGGGCTATGAGTTTGCCCGCCAGCGCCTCAACGAGCTGGGCTTTGACTACATCGTCTTCGATGACACGCACTTCCGCGAGGACCTGCAGTGGGCCGATGCCGTGCCTATGTTCGAGCGCCTGATTGCCCTGTGCGCCGAGCGCGGCCTGGAGTTTGGCGTCAAGCTCACCAACACCTTCCCCGTCGACGTGACGAGGAACGAGCTGCCTTCCACCGAGATGTATATGTCCGGCCGTTCGCTGTTCTCGCTGACCATCGAGGCTGCCCGCCGCATTACCGAGCAGTTCGATGGCAAGCTGCGCATCAGCTACTCCGGCGGCGCCACGGTCTACAACATCCGCGCCCTGTACGATGCCGGCATTTGGCCCGTCACCCTGGCGACCGACGTGCTCAAGCCTGGTGGCTACGAGCGCTTTAGCCAGATGGCCGGCGAGTTTACCGACCTGGATGGCAAGCCGTTTGCGGGCGTCTCTCTCGAGGCCGTGGCTGCGATCCAGACCGACTCGCTCACCAATCCGCTCTACAAGAAGCCGTTGCGCCCGCTGCCCGACCGCAAGGTCGCCGGCAAGAGCCCGCTTTCCGACTGCTTTACCACGCCGTGCCGCACGAGCTGCCCCATCCAGCAGGATATCCCTGCCTATCTGGCGGCTGTTGACGAGGGCCGCTACGAGGACGCGCTCAACATCATCATCGAGCGCAACGCCCTGCCGTTTATCACCGGCACCATCTGCCCGCATCCCTGCGGCCGTGCTTGCGAGCGTGCGTTCTACGAGCCCGAGGGTGCCCAGATCCGCGCCAGCAAGCTCAAGGCCGCCCGCGAGGCCATGACTGCCGTGCTGCCCAAGCTGCGCGCCCAGGCTATCGCCAACGACGGCGAGCGCAACGTTGCCGTTATCGGCGGCGGCCCGGCCGGCCTGGCGACGGCGTTCTTCCTGACGCGCGCCGGCGTGCCCGTCACTATCTTCGAGGCCCGCGACTCGCTCGGCGGCGTGGTCCGTCACGTGATTCCCGAGTTCCGTATCGCGAGCGACGATATCTCCCACGATGCCGAGCTCTGTCTGGCCTTTGGCGCCAAGGTGCAGCTCAACGCCCGCGTGGAGTCCATTGACGAGCTCAAGGCTCAGGGCTTTACCGACGTGGTCGTGGCCACCGGTGCCTGGATGCCCGGCTCTGCAGGCTTGGGCGAGGGCGCCGAGCTCGACGTGCTGGAGTTCCTCGAGGCCGCCAAGAAGGGCGAGAAGCTCGAGCTGGGCGAGGACGTCGTGGTCATCGGCGCCGGCAATACCGCTATGGACGCGGCCCGCGTGGCCAAGCGCCTGACTGGCGTGAAGAACGTGCGCCTGGTGTATCGCCGCACCAAGAAGCAGATGCCCGCCGACGAGGAAGAGCTCGATCTTGCTCTTGCCGACGGCGTTGAGTTCTGTGAGCTGCTGGCGCCCAAGGCGCTCAACGGCGCCGTGCTGACCTGCGACGTCATGGAGCTTGGCGAGCCGGACGCAAGCGGCCGTCGCAGCCCCGTCGCCACGGGCGAGACCGTCGAGCTGCCTGCCACCACGGTGATCTGTGCCGTGGGCGAGGGCATCGATGCCAGCCTGTACGACGCCGCGGGCGTCGAGCACGACCGTCGCGGCCGCCTTGCCGCCACCTCCACCGGCGTTGAGGGCGTCTGGGCTGCAGGTGACTGCCGTCGCGGTCCGGCCACCGTGGTCGAGGCTATCGCCGATGCCGCCGAGGTCGCCCGTGCCATCGCTGGCGTGGACTTTAACAAGTACGCCGACCAGAATGCTCAGGTCGGTCGCGAGGACGCCTGCTACGAGCGCAAGGGGTCGCTGTGCCGCGACAAGCGCAATTGCACCAAGACCCGCTGCCTGGGCTGCGGCTCGGTGTGCGAGGTCTGCTGCGACGTGTGCCCCAACCGCGCCAACGTGGCAATTAAGGTGCCGGGCCTGGCCAAGCATCAGGTCGTCCATGTCGACGGCATGTGCAACGAGTGCGGCAACTGCGTCGTGTTCTGCCCCTACCAGGAGGGTCGTCCCTACAAGGACAAGCTCGCCCTGTTCTGGAGCGATCAGGACATGGAGAACTCCGAGAACGAGGGCTTCCTGGCCGTGGATGAGGACCACTTTAAGGTTCGCGTCGCCGGCACGGTCCGCACCGTCTCGGTCGATGCCGTCAACACCGGTCTGCCCGAGGCCGTCCGCCTGACCATCAAGGCCGTGCGCGACAGCTATCCGTATCTCCTTAAGAAATAGGCGAGTCTCTTATGGCCAAATCCATTCAACATAACGTGGCCTACGTTGCCTGCGGAAGCGGCTGTGCCTCCGCAGGCGGCGACGCCCGCTGCAGCGAAGGCTGCATTGGCTGTGGCGCCTGCGTCACGGCCTGCCCCCACGGCGCCATTGCGCTGGTCGATGGCATCGCCCGCGTTGATCGCTCCAAGTGCACGGGCTGTGGCCTGTGCGGCATGGCGTGCCCGCAGCGCGTGATTGCCTTCGTTCCCGGCTACCAGAACATTCTGGTGCGCTGCAACAACACCGATAAGGGCGCCATTGCGCGCAAGATCTGCGACACGAGCTGCATCGGTTGCGGTATGTGCGCCAAAAAGTGCCCTGCCGGCGCTATCCGCATCGAGGACAACTGTGCCCACATCGATGGCGCGGACTGCCTGTCGTGCGGCATGTGCGCCGTCGTCTGCCCGCATGGTGCCATTCACGACCGCACCGGCATCGCCGCCGGCGTGTAGAAGGGAATCACCATGGCACAGGAATTCACTTTTACCGTTAACGGCGTGGAGCGCACAACGACCCAAAACAAACCGCTGCTGCGCTACCTGCGCGACGACCTGCATATCCATTCCGCCAAGGACGGCTGCTCCGAAGGTGCTTGTGGCACCTGCACCATCCATGTGGACGGCGCGGCCGTCAAGGCGTGCGTGCTGACCACCGCTCTTGCCGCCGGCCGCAACATCGTGACTGTTGAGGGCCTGCCCGAGGATGTGCGCGAGGCCTTTGTGTACGCCTTTGGCGCCGTGGGCGCCGTGCAGTGCGGTTTTTGCATCCCCGGTATGGTCATGGCGGGCGCTGCGCTCATCGCCGAGGATCCCGAGCCCACCGAGGAGCAGATCAAGTACGCCATCCGCGGCAACGTCTGCCGCTGCACCGGCTACAAAAAGATTATCGAGGGCATCTCGCTGGCCGCTGCGGTACTCCGCGGCGAAAAGCAGATCGACGAGGATCTGGAGCGCGGCGACGACTACGGCGTGGGCAAGCGCGCCTTCCGTATTGACGTGCGTAAGAAGGTGCTCGGCGAGGGCAAGTACCCCGACGACATCGACGAGCTCGATCAGCCGGGTCTGACCTACGCCAGCGCCGTGCGCTCCAAGTATCCGCGCGCCCGCGTGCTCTCCATCGACACTTCCAAGGCCGAGGCCCTGCCCGGCGTGGTGGGCATCCTGCGCGCCGAGGACGTGCCGGTCAACCAAGTCGGCCACCTTATCCAGGACTGGGACGTCATGATCGCGGCGGGCGATATCACCCGCTGCGTGGGCGATGCCATTGTGCTGGTGGTTGCCGAGGACGAGGCGACGCTCGAGAAGGCCAAGAAGCTCGTAAAGATTGATTACGAGCCGCTGGAGCCCGTGCGTAACATTGTCGAGGCCAGGGCTGCTGACGCCCCGCGCCTGCACGACAGCTTCTTTGCCTTCGGCAACACGGTGGAGCTCAAGGACAACGTGTGTCAGAGCCGCCACGTGACGCGCGGCGACGCCGCCAAGGCGCTGGCCGAAAGCGCGTTCACCGTGACGCAGCGCTTTACCACGCCCTTTACCGAGCATGCCTTCTTGGAGCCCGAGTGCGCCGTTGCCTTCCCGCACAAGAACGGCGTCAAGGTGCAGTCGACCGACCAGGGTGCCTACGACACGCGCAAAGAGTGTGCCCACATGTTTGGCTGGGATAGCGAGCCCGAGCGCGTGGTCGTCGAGACCATGCTCGTGGGCGGCGGCTTTGGCGGTAAGGAGGACGTTTCGGTCCAGCACCTGGCCGCGCTCGCCGCATATAAGCTCCAGCGTCCTGTGAAGTGCAAGCTCACGCGTGCCGAGTCGCTTGCGTTCCATCCCAAGCGCCATGCCATGGACGGCACCTTTACGCTGGGCTGCGACGCCGAGGGCAACTTTACCGGCCTGGATTGCGAGATCAATTTTGATACCGGCGCCTACGCGTCGCTGTGCGGTCCGGTGCTCGAGCGCGCCTGCACGCACGCCGTCGGCCCCTACAAGTACCAGAACACCGACATTCGCGGCTTTGGCTACTACACCAACAACCCGCCCGCCGGCGCGTACCGCGGCTTTGGCGTTTGCCAGTCCGAGTTTGCACTCGAGAGCCTGATCGACTTGCTGGCAGAGAAGGTCGGCCTGGATCCGTGGGAGATTCGTTACCGAAACGCTATCGAGCCGGGTGAGGTTTTGCCCAATGGTCAGATTGCCGACTGCTCCACGGCGCTTAAGGAGACGCTGCTCGAGGTCAAGGACGCCTACTATGCGCATCCCGGACATGCCGGTATCGCCTGCGCCATGAAGAACGCCGGCGTGGGCGTGGGCCTGCCCGATGCCGGCCGCTGCAAGATTCGCGTCGAGGATGGCCGCGCCGTGGTCTACGCCGCCACGTCCGACATCGGCCAGGGCTGCAACACGGTCTTTTTGCAGGACGTTGCCGAGGCCTGCGGTCTGCCGCTGAGCCGCATCGCCAACGGCGAGTGCTCCACCGAGAATGCTCCCGACTCCGGCACCACGTCTGGTTCGCGTCAGACGGTCGTGACCGGCGAGGCCGTGCGCGGTGCCGCCTTCCTGCTGCGCGATGCCATGCTTGACATCGAGGCCGGCAAGCCCGCACCCGATACTCCCGTGAGCGCGCATGGCGACGGCGTCAAGATCGAGTACGACGACGGTCGCGCCTATCAGTTGCGCACGCAGGAGCTCGTCGCCGGCCAGGGCATGCATCCTCAGGATCCCGCGACCGCCATCAAGGCGCTCGAGGGCTGCGAGTTTGGCTACGTGTACCTGGAGCCGACCGACAAGCTGGGCGCTGACGTTCCCAACCCCAAGAGCCACATCTGCTACGGCTTTGCCACACATGTGGTCATTCTGGATGATGACGGCCGCGTGAGCGAGGTCTATGCCGCGCACGATTCCGGCAAGGTGGTCAATCCCATCTCCATCCAGGGTCAGATTGAAGGCGGCGTGCTCATGGGTATGGGCTATGCGCTTACCGAGGACTGGCCGCTCAAGGACTGCGTACCCCAGGCAAGGTACGGCACGCTCGGGCTGTTCCGTGCGCCCGAGATTCCGGATATCCACGCCATCTACGTGGAGAAGGACGAGCTGCTGCCCGTGGCATATGGTGGCAAGGGCATCGGCGAGATTGCAACGATCCCCACGGCGCCCGCCGTGCAGAACGCCTATCGCGCATTCGACGGCAAGCTGCGTCCGGATCTGCCCATGGTGGATACGCCGTACAGCCGCGCTCGTCACCGCGGGTAGGGTGGAGCGCGAACGGCCATTGCTGACGGGCTGTTCGCGCTCAACATCAACTGTATATGCTGCGCCTTTGGCCCCAGTTCCATCGCGAGCCGGGGCCTTTTGTTAAAGGCTTTAGCCTGTGCGGGGCGCGCAGCGCGCCGCATCAGAAACCACCCGCTATGCGGGTGGGGACAACCGGCTTTACAAAGCCGCCCCCTCGCCGGACACTTGCGATTGTTCAGGCCGCAAGGAATCCGAGTCGAGAGGGCGGTGGTGGCGTATGGCCCAGAAGGCCTACAGCCTGTCGCACACGAAGTGGATGTGCAAGTACCACGTCGTGTTCACGCCGAAGTATAGGCGCAAAGTCATCTACAACCAAATAAGGTCCGACCTTGGGGAGATCTTCAGGAAGCTCTGCCAGTACAAGGGGATAGAGATCATCGAGGGGCACCTGATGCCCGACCACGTCCACATGCTGCTGGCGATACCGCCGAAGTACAGCGTGTCCAGCGTGATGGGCTATCTGAAGGGGAAAAGCTCGCTGATGGTATTCGACAGGCACGCGAACATGAAGTACAAGTTCGGCAACAGGAAGTTCTGGGCCGAGGGCTACTACGTTTCCACCGTCGGCCTGAACGAGGCGACGATCGCGAAGTACATCCGGGAGCAGGAGAAGGCCGACATCGCGCTCGACCGGCTGAGCGTCAAGGAGTACGAGGACCCCTTCGATAGGGGGCCGGGGCGCAAATAGCGCCGGTTTGACCGGCCCGTCACGGGTCAACCTGCGGTGCGGCCCGAACCCCGTGAGGGCCGGCGCCTTTAGACGCGTGCCGGAAATCCAAGGGTTATACCCTAAGAGCAAACCACCCCTTTTAGGGGTGGTTTTGATTTGGAGCGGAAACTGTGACCCGGAATTGCCGCTCAGAACGGGACGCGCTTTCCGGATGGCATGTTTGGCGGAAGCTACGGCCCAGTTTTTTGCACCAGAACGGGGTACATTTTCCGGAACGGTCCACGTGCGGTGGTGTACCGCCCCTTTTGCGTGCGCCGCTTGTCGAATTACATTATAGCTAGCTATATTATAGGGAGGTATAATATAGCTAACTATAATGTAAAGGAAGGATGGCCCTATGTTTATCGGAAGAACAGCGGAAATGTCCGAGCTCAATCGACTGTATGGCACGGGCTCCTTTGAGATGCCTGTGATTTACGGCCGCCGTCGTGTGGGTAAAACGCGTCTTATCACAGAGTTCATCCAAGGCAAGAAGGCTATTTACTTTCAAGCTCGTCGTACCAATGCAGAGGCAAACCTGCACGGCTTTAGCCAGGCGATACTTGCGGGTTCGGTTGGTGCTGCAGGCGTGTCGTTTCGTAGTTTTGACGAGGCGTTCGATGCATTGGCCACCATGGCTCGCACGGAATGTTTGATTGTCGTGATTGACGAGTACCCCTATCTCGCCCAATCGAATCCCGAGATCAGCTCGTTGCTGCAAGACAAGATTGATCACCTGTACAAAGAGACCAAGCTCATGCTGATTCTATGCGGCTCGTCTCTTTCGTTTATGGAGGAACAGGTGTTGGGCTACGAGAGCCCACTATACGGTAGGCGTACGGCCCAGTTTAAGATCATGCCGCTTGATTTTACGACGACCCTCGGCCTGTGGCAGAGCATGAGTCGCGAAGACGCTGCAGTTTGCTATGGTATGACGGGCGGCATTCCTGCATATATCGAGAAAATCGACCCTGCCGTATCGCTCAAGGACAACATCAAACGTCTTTTTCTTACTCCTACAGGCTATCTCTTTGAGGAGCCGAGTAACCTGCTATTGCAAGAGTGCCGCAATCCCGAGCAATATGATGCGATCGTGCAAGCAATTGCTCAGGGGCGCTCGAAGATCTCAGAGATTGCGAGCTCTACGGGAATCCCTGCGAGCAACGTAAAGAGCTATGTGGATAAGCTGGCGTCGCTTGGGATTGTCGAGCGCGAGCTGCCCCTAAACGAGACGAGCAATAAGCGAGCCGTGTATCTGCTGAGCGACCAGATGTTTAGGTTCTGGTACAAGTTTGTGCCGCAGAACATTGGGCTGATTCAAAACGATATGGCCGAGATGGCGTATAAGCGCATTGAGCCGCACGTATCGGATTACATGGGTACGGTCTTTGAGCTTATATGCAGACAATACGTGTACGAACTCGCGCGCGCGGGCCAGCTCGATGTGGTTCCGGCGAGCGTCGGGCGCTGGTGGGGGACGGACAATCGCACGCATACGCAGGAAGAAATCGACTTGATTGTTGACGATGGCGAGGGCGCTGCGCTGTTTGCGGAGTGCAAATGGCGCAATGAGCCGGCGGGCGAAGACGTGCTGCAAAAGCTCGTGCACCGAAGCGAGCTCTTTAGACGGCAACGAAAAAGCTATGCGCTTTTCTCAAAAAGCGGCTTTACGCCGGGATGTCGGGATGCCGCGGAGAGTAGGGGAGACGTCAAGCTGATTTCGTTTGCCGAGATGTGCGAGCGGAGATAACCAAGCGCGCTCTGATGTGATGCTCGGAATGGGACGCGCTTTCCCTTTGGCGGAAAGCGCGTCCCAGATTTCGGCCTCAGAGTGGGACGCATTTTCCGGTAGAGGCCTGGAGCGGAAAGCACGTCCCAGAATCCGGGCAATTCGCTGGTCCGGTGGTTGAGCAAGCGCCGCGCCAAGGATGCCGAGCGTAAAACCTACAATGAAAACGGCGTAAAAACTGCATTGAGAATGGCGTAATTTCGCAGGATGACGTCGCCCGTTGGTGCTGCAGGAGCGGTGACCTGCAAACCTTGGGTTTTCGGACGAGCTTGTGCGAGAGAGCAAGCCAGTATGTGCGCTCGAAGGCCGCGTTCGCGTGCGCCCCAAGCGCTACTTCTGTGACCCGTCACTTGCGGCGGCGTTGCTGGGGGCTACCCCCGAGCGGCTGCTTGGCGATATGCAAACGCTGGGGATGCTCTTTGAGAACCTCGTTCTGCGCGACGTGCGCGTGTTCCTTTCCACCTACGGCGGTGTTGACAACAGTGTCCATTATTTCCGAGATGAGAAGGGCCTTGAGGTCGATCTGATCGTTGAGTACGATGGGCGCTGGGGAGCCATCGAGGTCAAGCTGAGTGATGCGAAAGCAGACGATGGAGCGAGAAATCTCAAGGCGCTGGAGAGGAAAGTGCTCTCCAATCCTGCCGCCCAGAATGCCGCGCCGGCGTTTTTGGCGGTCGTGGTTGGAAAGGGGAGCATTGCCTACACACGCGACGACGGCGTGGCTGTGATCCCCGTGGCGGCACTTGGGGCGTAGTGGTTTTGCGGGCGTGCCGTGCTTCCTTTACCGAAAATCCATTTGGTAAACCAGATGTTCGCGGATAGAATAAAGTCGACGGCAGCCCAAGTTGTGGAGAGCTGGGCAGCGCCGTTGCTTGGTCAAGAGGTCAGTGCCTTAATGGCAGCGACTTGTTATGCTTCGAATGCTGCTTGAGTGCCTCGGAAAGTTCGATAAGCGCCGTGAAGAGCAAGACCAAAGCAACCAAGAGCTCTACGAGCTCTGATGGGCCCGGGATGACCGCTGATTCAAGTCACCGGGCCTAAATCTTTTTCATGCATTTGAATAGAGCTGACGACTCCCTTGGGGCCGTCTGTGTGGCGAGTGCCTGGCGCGCGCGGCATTGCGTCCCGCCTTCATGTCCGCACGGACGCCTATCCTTACGGCAATGTAGCCGCCTATGTAGCAAGCGGCAGGCAACGGAGAAAGGCCCTAACCGTGTCAGCTGAAAGGATGCCGTGTATCTCGGCTATCGATACGACGAACTTTGCGCGCCAGATTGTGCTGGACTTTGAGTTTGCGCCGGTGCCAAAGCAACGACAGCGACGTGGACTGCGCAACGAGATTATTGAGGTCGGCGCCGTCAAGCTCGATTACCACGGCAACGTTATGGGCGAGTTCTCGCAGTTTGTGCAGACGGAATTTACCGAAGGCGTTGCGTTTCCCGTCCGCGAGCTTACGGGGATATCGGCTGTGGATACCGCGATGGCCGATCCGCTCTACGTGGTGATCAAAAGGCTCAGCGATTGGATCGGTCGCTACTCCGCCCAGGTGGTTTGCTGGAGCGGGGCGGATCGTCGACAGCTTTTGACCGAGTGCCAGGCAAAACACATCGACCTTTCCGCATTTCCTGTGGACTGGGCCGACCTGCAGGCGTTTTACACCTCGATCATGGACGTGGGCAGCCACGGGCGCGTCTCTTTGAGTGACGCGGCAACGTGGTTTGGCATCGAGTTCGACGAGTCGACGGGTCACGCCCACAGCGCCTTAGCCGATGCGCGCGTGACCGCCAAGCTGCTCAAGCAGATGATGGACGGGGACTACCGCGTGAGCCCGCGCGCCCGGGAAGTCCGCCAGCGGTGGGGGATGGGCGAGCGACCCCAGACGCACCTTTCCAGCAAGTGCCCCAAGCTGGGCGACCTGCTGCTAAAGCTGAAGGCGGAGGGGAGGTAGGAGGCAGACAGCCATCCGGAGGCGTCTGATCGGCGGCCCCTCGGGGCTTGCCCGTATCGTAGGCAATGTGCCGAATGCTCGCCATCGAAATTTATCGATGGCCTATTGCAGACTGTAATGGGCCTGAGCCATCCCGGGGAAATTGCCGCGTGACCTATAATGTTTGGAACAGTTAAATGCGCTTTTTGCAATTGTGCAGATAGGTTTTGCTATGGTTTTCGATAAAGAGGCGGCGTTCGAGGAAGCGGTCATAACCGTGCTGAAACAGCACGGCTGGGACGATGCGGGAGGTGTGCTTCGCTATCCCACCGAGCAGGACCTCATCGACAACTGGGCGAAGATTCTGTTCCAGAACAACGCCGACATAGACCGCCTGAACGGCTGCCCGCTCACCCAGGGCGAGATGGCGCAGATCATCGAACAAATCGAAACGCTCAAGACCCCACTCGCACTCAACGGGTTCATCAACGGAAAGACCGTCGCCGTCACGCGCGACAACCCCGACGACACGCTTCACCTGGGCAAGGAGGTGAGCCTGAAGATTTATGATCGTCAGGAGATCGCAGCCGGCCAGAGCCGCTACCAGATAGCTCAGCAGCCGGTCTATCCTGCGAAGAACAAGATTCTGAACGACCGCCGTGGAGACCTGTGCCTGCTCATCAACGGCATGCCGGTCATCCATATCGAGCTCAAGCGTAGCGGCATCCCCGTCAGCCAGGCTACTGGTCAGATCGAGAAGTATGCCCACGAGGGCGTGTTCACGGGGCTCTTCCGCCTGACGCAGATCTTCGTGGGGATGACCCCCGACGAGGCGCGCTATTTCGCCAACCCTGGCACGGGCGCGTTCAACCCGAACTTCTTCTTCCACTGGGAAGACTTCAACAACGAGCCCGTCTGCGCGGGCGACAAACCCGGAACCGACGAATGGAAACGCTTCACTTCCACGCTGCTTTCCATTCCAATGGCGCACCAGCTCATTGGCTTCTACACCGTGGCCGACAGCTCGGACGGCTGCCTGAAAGTCATGCGCAGCTACCAGTACTACGCGGCCGCCGCCATATCCGACAAGGTGCGCAGGTGCAAATGGGACGAGAGACCCAAGAGCAGCACCCCGGGGCGCCTCGGCGGTTACATATGGCATACCACCGGCTCCGGCAAGACCATGACGAGCTTCAAATCTGCCCAGCTCATAGCTGACTCGCGCGACGCCGACAAGGTGATCTTTCTCATGGACCGCATCGAGTTGGGCACGCAGTCGCTCTCCGAGTACCGCGCGTTCGCAGACGACGCCGACGATGTGCAGGGGACCGAGAACACGCAGGTGCTGAAGTCGAAGCTCGCGAGCGACGACCCCAAGAACCGTCTCATCGTGACCTCTATCCAGAAGATGAGCAACGTGAAGGCCGGCGAGGGCAGAATCACCCAGGCGGAACTCAACCGCCTAGCCTCCAAACGGATCGTGTTCGTCATCGACGAGTGCCACCGCTCCACTTTCGGCGAGATGCTCCAGGACATACGCCGCGCGTTCCCCAACGCGCTGTTCTTCGGCTTCACAGGTACGCCGATTCTCGACGAGAACCAGAAGAAGGGCTCCACCACCGCCATGGTGTTCGGCGAGTGTCTGCACCGTTACAGCATCGCAGACGGCATCCGCGACGGCAACGTCCTGGGCTTCGACCCATATATGGTGACGACCTTCGACGACCACGACGTGCGCGAGGCGGTCGCCCTAGAGCAAGCGAAAGCCGCAACAGTAGCCGAAGCCATCTTCGACGATCGAAAGGGCAAGGTCTTCTACTACTATATGGACTCGGCAAAGGTCCCCATGGGACCGATGGTCGACAGCGCCGGCAACCGCATCAAGGGCATCGAGGATTTCCTCACCCGCGCCCAATACTGGCCCGACACTCCGCACCACGAAAAGGTCGTAGAGGACATCCTGCGCCGCTTTCCGGTACTCTCCCACGGCAACAAGTTCCATGCAATCCTGGCGACGAGCTCCATCCCAGAGGCGATCGACTACTACCGAGCCTTCAAGGAGCGTGCCCCGCAGATGAGGGTGACTGCTCTTTTCGACCCGAGCATCGACAACAACGCCGGCTCCACGGTAAAGGAAGACGCTCTGGTCGAGCTCATAGAAGACTATAACAAGGCATACAGCCAGGAATTCACTATCCCCACATGGCCCGCCATGAAGAAGGATATCTCGGCTCGTCTGTCCCACAAGAAACCCTACGTCAACGTCGACACCAACCGTGATTCCCGCATCGACCTGCTCATCGTGGTTGATCAGATGCTCACGGGCTTCGATTCCAAATGGCTTAACACGCTCTATCTCGACAAGGTAATCGACTACGAGAGCATCATCCAGGCGTTCAGCCGCACGAACCGCCTGTTTGGGCCCGACAAGCCTTTTGGCACGATTCGCTATTACCGTCGACCCCATACTATGAAGGGCTATATCGAAGCGGCAGTGAAGCTGTATTCGGGAGACCGCCCGCTCGACATGTTCGTCCAGAAACTACCGGAGAATATCGCGTTGATGGACGCGCGCCTTCAGGAAATACTCATGGTTTTCGAGGCCGCTGGCGTGGGGGACCTCTCGAAACTTCCCGCATCGCAGGAGGCCAGGCGCAAGTTCGCGAAGGAATTCGTCGAGCTTAACGAGTTCCTTGAGGCCGCGAAGGTACAGGGCTTCACATGGGAACAGGATACCTACGAGTTCAGGGAAGAACCGAAAGAGGGCTCGCAACTCAGCGAGTCCGTTCTCGTCCAACCCGTCATCGACGAGCGAACCTATCTTGTCCTCGTGCAGCGCTACAAAGAGCTCTTCTCTGGCGGTACCCCGGGCGATGCTCCCGATGCACCCTACGAGTTGGACGGGCACATTACGGAAATCGACACAGGCCTCATTGACAGCGATTACATGAACTCGAACTTTGAGAAATGGCTAAAGTGCCTAGAACAGGATGATGAGGGCCTCGCGGCGGCGCGCGAGGAGCTCCACCGTTCTTTTGCGTCTTTGAGCCAAGATGACCAGCGCTTCGCCGAACTGTTCCTTCACGATGTCGAGCGAGGGGACGTCGCCCTGGAAGACGGCAAGACGTTGAGGGATTACATCACGTCCTATGCCCGCAAGGCGAAAAACGCTCAAGTCGAGCGAATCGTCGAGGCGCTCGGCATAGACGGCGAGCTGCTTGCCACCATGGCTGCGCTTGACCTGACGGAATCGAATATTAACGAGTTCGGGCGGTTCGACGATTTGAAGGACTCGGTGGACAAGACGCGCGCCAAGGCCTTCTTTGAGCAGAAGGAAGGCAAGACGCTTCCCCTGTTCAAGGTGAACACCCGTGCGGCGGCGCTGTTGAAGAAGTTCATCCTGGAAGGCGGCTTCGACATCGACGAATGAGCGGCTTTTTTGAACAGGCGAAATCGAATGTTTGTCTATCTGAGGGGACGCATGCGACCATGCGTCCCCTCGTTTCAACTTGGGAACAGCGTAAGTTGGGTGAAGTAGCAGATAGATACGATAACCTACGCATTCCAATTACAGCTTCAGAGCGAGTTCCTGGCAGCACACCTTATTACGGTGCAAATGGAATTCAAGACTACGTCGAAGGCTTCACCCACCAGGGTGAGTTCGTGCTTATTGCGGAAGACGGCGCTTCTGATTTGGATAATTATCCGACCATGTGTATCAATGGGATTATCTGGGTAAACAACCACGCGCATGTAATTCAGGGCAGAAAAGGTATCACGGATAATCATTTTATTGCATGGTCGATTAAGCGTTGCGATATCAAGCCTATGCTGACGGGCGGAACGCGCGCAAAGCTTAATGCGGAAGTACTTATGGGAATGCGTATCTCCACCCCAAATCACGCTGAGCAAATAAGCATTGGCTCATTCTTCGAGCATCTCGACTCCCTCATCACCCTTCATCAGCGTGAGCCAACTCACATGATGAAAGAGGGTAAAAATGCCAATTGGTATCAATGAAGAATCTCTTTTCTGCGACTACTACTCGCAATGGATTAGCGTCTACAAAGAAGGGGCCATCCGTGAGGTCACCATGGGAAAGTACCGGCTCACGCAGTCTTGGCTCGCCAAGTTGATTCCAGACCTCAAGATAAAAGATCTCGACCGGACCTCGTACCAGCAACTCATCAACGGCTACGCAGAACACCACGAGCGCCAGACAACCATGGACTTCCACCATCAGCTTAAGGGGGCGATCCTTGACGCAGTTGACGAAGGACTCATCCCCCGCGACCCTACGCGCAAGGCCATCATCAAAGGGAAACAGCCGCGGGCGAAAAAGATCAAGTATCTCAACCAGTTTGAGCTTCATGCCATGCTCGGCGACCTTGATTTATCAGGCGGGCCGAGTTGGGATTGGCTTATTCTCATAGTCGCTAAAACGGGCCTGCGCTTCTCCGAGGCCCTTGGGCTTACTCCCGAAGACTTCGACTTCGCCCATCAAACGCTCTCTGTGAACAAGACCTGGGATTACAAGAACGGCGGCGGATTCGTCCCCACGAAAAACGCCTCATCAGTGCGGAAGGTTCAACTCGACTGGCAACTCATCATGCAACTTTCTGGGCTGCTCAAAGACCTTCCGCCTACCGAGCCCATGTTTGCGAAGGGAAAGGTCTATAACTCGACAGCTAACAGCGTTTTGGCGCGCCACTGCAAGAATGTTGGCGTGCCTGTCATATCCGTCCACGGGCTGCGTCATACACATGCATCACTCTTGCTGTTCGCCGGCGTCTCCATCGCCAGCGTATCCCGAAGGCTCGGGCATGCAAGCATGACCACCACCCAGGAAACCTATTTGCACGTCATTCAAGAGCTCGAGAACAAGGACATTGACATCGTCATGAGGGCTCTTTCAACTCTTATTTAACCTGTATCAGTAGCTGTGGCTCACGCTGATGAAGGGTGATGAGGTTATCAGTCAACTCCAGTTGCTGTGCAATTGCTTCCTGCTCGGCTAAAGACGGACACCAAATCGGCATCTCAAAGAACATCGAGTCAGAAATGGAGAACCTGTCTGATCGTGCGCCTGTATTACCCTCAAGAAACATGAAGTCGTGCCATCTAGATGTTTTGAAATAGTGCTCAAGATACGTCTTGCAAACACCGTCATCAATAGAAAAAACCGTGTATAGCGGCGACATGACACCCGTTCTGTTCAGGCGATTTCTATTAATTGGCCCACATGGCGCGATGGTAGAAATGCGGGGGTTATACACGAAATCATTTGGATGCACGACGTAATACCCATTTACGTTTGCTTCGTTAGTGATGTCGTGGTCAAAATAATCGAGTTGGCTAACAATCCCGCGCTCAGCAGAGTTTGTAAATGTCTCATTCAAAGCACCGTCAGCATTCTTGGTAGTTACTTTTTTGCCGACATCCCCCAACTTACGCTGTTCCCAAGCGGTTATCAAGATTGAACGACTCCATCTTGGGAACAGCGTAAGTTGGGAGATGTCGCCACTATTGTGGGCGGCGGCACGCCGAGCACCAATAACGATGCCTACTGGGATGGCGAGATAGACTGGTATTCGCCCGCCGAATTAGGTGAGCGGGTGTACGCCGACAGAAGTGTTCGAAGGATAACCCAGGCTGGTTACGATAGCTGCTCGGCAACATTGCTTCCGGCTGGTAAAACAATTCTCTTCACAAGCCGTGCGGGCATTGGTAATACAGCGATTCTTCGCAGGTCAGCATGTACAAACCAAGGCTTTCAGTCTTTAGTTGTGAACGATGACATCGATGTGTACTTTGTCTACTCCATGACCGACCGAATCAAGAAGTTCGCTGAACAGAAAGCCTCTGGATCGACCTTTCTAGAGATCTCTGGAAAAGGTTTGGCGGCCGGAGAATTCGCCTTCCCTTCAAAGGACGAACAGACTGCAATAGGGTCCATGTTCAAGCAACTCGACAACCTCATCACCCTTCATCAGCGTAAGTGCGAATACCGTAGCTTATGCGGGTATCTTTCTTGGGAACAGCGTAAGTTGGGAGAGCTCGGCTACGCCCAGTCAGGAGTTGGCTTTCCAGATGTGGAGCAAGGGGGCAACGAGGGCGTTCCCTTCTTTAAGGTCTCCGATATGAATCTTGAAGGCAACGAACTCGTTCTCGTTCATTCCAACAATTATGTAACCGATGAACAGATAACGCGTAGAAGCTGGAGGCCAATCGCTGACGTCCCGGCCATGCTCTTTGCTAAGGTCGGCGCGGCGGTGATGTTGAACAGAAAACGGCTGGTGACAATGCCTTTTCTTCTAGACAACAACACGATGGCGTATTCCTTCAGCTATGACCTATGGGATATTGACTTCGGTCGAGCTCTATTCGAGACGTTGGATTTACCCTCGCTCGTTCAAGTCGGAGCGTTGCCCTCTTATAACGCCTCCGACGTTGAATCGATGCCCGTGACAATACCGTCCTCAATAGAAGAGGAACGGGAAATCGGAGCGTTCTTTAATAAATTGGACTCCCTCATCACCCTTCATCAGTGACAGTGGTAAGAAGTCGATAATGTCTTGTAACTCGGTCGCAAATAGCAAAAACCGTCGATTCGGCTAATGCGAATCGACGGTTTCGGGATTCCGGAGTGATATCTGTATTGAAAGAACTAAACGAACATCTTATCCAAAAGCGATTTCTTCGTATTCTTCAGTAGATCTAACTTACGCTGATGAAGGGTGATGAGGGAATCGAGGTTGTTAAAAAACTCGCCAAGCCGGCTCTGCTCATTAAAACTTGGAACAAGTGCGATGGTTTCGTTAATTGCTTCTTTAGATAAACTGGGCAACCCAGTCGATTCATCCTTGGATTTCCAATCAACATTCAAGAACGAGCAATGAACGAATTCAAGGTCCATGTCCTCTTTTGGAATCGCATAAAACAGCGTGTCAACCGTCCAAAATGGAGCCTTTAGCAAATATGGCTTGTCGATCGTTCCCTTCCTGCCGATGCCAACAGCATCGCGGTCGTAAGACAAAGCCTCGTCGACGCTCGTCATAAAACCGCCGGTTCCATAGACGGGAATGGGGCCTTCTTTGAGGTGCTTGTAATCCTTACCACTGCAAACATCGGCGATATCCGAGAACTTACGCTGTTCCCAAGGGTCAGTGAAGCCCTTGAAGCGGATTTCGGGCTCGGTCTCGCCGGGTTTCGGAAACATCTTGTCGAGCATCGATCTCTTCACCGTGCACAGCTTGTCGTGCTTACGCTGATGAAGGGTGATGAGGTTATCGAGATGGAGGAAAACCAATCCGGCAGCCTCCTGTTCGTGCATGGAGGGCATCAAGAGAACAACATCGGCTAGGGTATCCTGCGACACATTGATATGTTGAGCACCCTGAGCTCTGTGAGTAATTTGCTCGCGAATAAAAGGGGAACCAAGAAGATATTTAATGAAAATAGGGTTATACTCACCGACTTTTTTACCTCTTATCACGAATCCTCCGAAAGCGGATGAAACATGCTGGTCAAGATACACGTTAGACGTTCCGGCATCCTCCTGATTTTCCGAGCTGCGCTGAAACAGTACATCACCGTACTCAACACAATAGCGGCTAGCTTCTTCGCAATTCAGGCGAGCTTTGCCCCTTACTGTCTCGTGCGTAATGAATTCATCATCAAGAACATCCATGACACTGATAAGCGGAATCCCGCTTCCAAATGACTCGCTGGAGCCATTAAAACCATTTTGGAAAAGAAGCAGCTCTCCCAACTTACGCTGTTCCCAAGGGTCAGTGAAACCCTTGAAGCGGATTTCTGGCGTATTCTGCTTCTCCGCCATGCTACTCACCGCCCAGCAGCTTGCGCAGCTCGGCGATGCCCGCCATGTCGTACTCGTTGCCCGTAAGCTGACCCAGCATGTCTGCTAGCTGGCTTTCTGCATCATCTATCTGGTTGCACACGTCCGAGTAGGTTGTTGCGTATTTGGCGTTGAGCGCAGCTACCTTCGCGATGAAGTCGCTCACGACAGTTTCGGGAAGAGCCAGAAGCTCGGCCTGCAACGGCTCTATCCACTTGGCAACCAATAGATCGTCGCGCTGGGCATCGGTCAGACCCTCGATGACTTCCTTGGTCGTCTCCTCAAGAGCCACTCTCGCTTCCTTGTTTGCCTTCTTGAGGCTTTTCTCCTCATCGAACAGCGCCTGCGCGCGAACCAGACCTTGCTCGAAATCGTTTTCGGGGTGCTTTCTGATAGCCTTCACAGCCTTCTTGAGCTCAGTCGCCACAAACGAACCTTCGTCGTTGACAGCAGAGGAAGACCCCTTGTCCTCCTCATCGAAACTCTCGAGAATCTCGTCTATTTCCTGCGATATCTCGCCTAGACGGGAATCACGGGAAGTGATCTCCTTGACGTCTTCGGCAAGCAGGTGCTCTTGCACAAGCGCAAACGGCAGGATGCGGCCAGCCCAGCCGTCCTGTACCTCGACGTCTTTGCCGTTCTTCTTCTTGACCACCATGTTCGGGTCTACCTTGCGCACGGCGGTTTTCCCCTCGGTCTGGATGATCTCCAAATCGCCGGAGATTCCCACCCAGGCATCGTCGAGCGCCTGGTAGGCGTCGTAGCCGTCGACCAGGGCCATGCCCGTCAGTGCGTCTTTCAATAGCGCCGCGATGACCTCTTCCTCCGCCACGGTATCAACTTCATCGGCGCCGTCTACCAAGCGGCTTCGCAGCGTGGCAGGTAAATCGCTTATCGCATTACGGTATCCGTCCAGAAAGGCACGGACATCGGCATTTTCCTTCGCCGTTTGCGCAACGTCGTCGGTCGCGGGCGCAAGACACGATCCACCTGCGTCACGGTAGAGTTGCCCTTTGAGGCTCGGCCATACCTTCCAATAGCGCTCGAGCGCGTCGACCTCGGCCTTCGGCACGCCGCCGAACATGGTGGCATACACGTCCCAGCTTTCGGCGGCCGTGCTCGAGTCCACATAGCGCGGGATGTTGAGGTTATAGTCGTTGGCGCGGATCTCGTCGATGGGAACCAGGCGGCTGAACTTGTCGACGGTCGCGTTCGTTGTCACGGCGTCGACGATACGCTTGATGTCGCTTGCCCGCAGCTTGTTGTTCTTGCCTTCTTTCACGAAGTGCTTCGACGCATCCACGACCAGCACGTCGCTGCTCTCGCGCTGCTTGCGGAGCACCATGACGATTGTTGGGATGCCGGTGCCGAAGAAAATGTTGGCGGGAAGCCCGATAATTGCCTGAATATGGCGGTTCTCCACCAGGTTCTTGCGGATGGTGCCCTCCTCGCCGCCGCGGAACAGCACGCCATGGGGCAGAACGATGCACATGATGCCGTCGGGGCGCAAGTGGTACAAATCATGCAAGAGGAAGGCATAGTCGGCTTTGGATTTGGGGGCAACGCCGAACTTGAAGCGCGGATCGAGTTCTTTGTCTTCCGGATCCCAGTTTTGGGAGTAGGGCGGATTCGACACCACGGCATCGACGAACAGTGGATCGTAGGTCTCATCCTTGTTCTCCACCGTGTCGAACCACGGCCAGTCGTCCTCGAGCGTGTCGCCATTGCGCGCCACGATGTTGTCGGGGAGTATTCCGCGCATGACCAGATTCATGCGTGTGAGGTTGTACGTGTTCTCCTTAAGTTCCTGCGCATAATACTTGATGGAGTCGGGGTCGCCGTTGCGTCGCGCCATTGCCTTGCCGATATTGATAAGCAGCGAGCCAGATCCACTCGTGGGGTCGTAGATGGTAATGTTTTCGCGTCCAGCTAGGTGCCACGAGACTATCTCGCTCATGAGCATGGACACTTCGTGCGGTGTGTAGAACTCGCCGGCTTTCTTACCGGCGTTGGCAGCGAAGTTGCTGATGAGGTACTCGTAGATGAAGCCGAGCACGTCGTAGTCCTGGCGACCGTCCATCGGGATGTCCTTGATGAGGTAGATGAGGTCGCGAGCGGCCTTGGACTGGCTCCGTGCGTCGGTGCCGAGCTTGGAGAGGCCGGTCTGCAGCGTGTCGAAGATGCCGTCGAAGACGCGCTTACGGGCAGGGTCGATATTGCGGCTAAAGGCGGAGAGGGCGTCGCGAACATTCGAAATCTCGAAGTCGCCGCCCAGGGCGACCCAGGTGGAGAAGAGGTTCTCGTAGGCGATGAAGTAGCCGCACTCGCCCTTGACGAACTCGACCGTCTCCTCGTCGTCTTCCACCAGGCTGGGCAGGTCCTCCTCTGCGAAGTCGCGCGCCTTCAGGCGGGCGACCTCGGTCTCGGATAGGAACTTGTAGAAGATGAATCCCAGAATGTAATCCTTGTACTCGTTAGCCTCGATCTTGGATCGCATCTTGTTGGCGGACTCCCATATCTTGGAGGCCAGCTGCTGCTTGTTCATCTAGTTTTCCTCGCTTCTATAGACTTGGTTGAGCGTTTCTCCGTCGTCGCTTACCCATTCGGTCCAGCCGTTCTGGCTGCCGCCGAGCACGAACACCGCAGCGGCACTGGGCGTCGGGAACTCGAGGTCCTCGGCGAGCTCTGCGATGCCGCCTGAATCGTCGAAGATTTCCCTGCGCGCGGCCGCGACACCCGCGTTTTTCAGCACGGGCCTCGAGAGATTAACTTTCGAGCCAGCGAGCACGGTGAAGTGTCCGGTGGCCTTGTCGTAGCGCCCCGTCCCGCGTATGCCATTCTTCTTCGTGTGGAAGATTGCCGGCGCACCCGCGGGACCCTGGTCGACCCTGTCGAGGTCGTACCCCAGAGCTGCCATCCTGAAGAGGATCCTATCGTGCAGGCGTTCGACGGCCTCTTCCTTGTACGGGTCGATGTAGGGCTTGGGCGTCGCCGAGTTGTCGGTCTCGTACGAGCCGTGGGTACGCACGTAGTCGATGGCCTTTGCCTCGAGAACGTCCAGTGCGTCCCTGCTGATGTTCTGGTCGTCATCGAGGAACATAACGGCCTTGTTCCAGAACTCCTTCTTCGCCTTGTGCGCGTCGAGCCGGGCGATGCCCTGGGTCGTCTGCCCCGCGTAGACGCGGCTCACGTTGCCGTGGTCCTCGTCGAGCAGGTAGTAGACGCCGCGCTGTGGGATATTCGGCAGCGACTTCGCCTCGGCGAGGTCATCCCTCGGAACGACGACGGTCACAAGCGACTCGCCGTCGATGCGGCAGATGCGGATGCGGTCCGGCTGCGCGTCTATGAGCTGGATGGTGAGAGTCTTGACCCGAATCACGCTCACACCCCCTTCTTCGCGAGCTCTTCGATCATGCAGGTACGTACGAAGGCGGAGAAGCTCATGCCTCGTAGCGCCGCTTCCTCCTTCGCTGCGTCACGCAGGGTATCGGGGATGCGCAGAGTCACGGAGACTTGATTACCGTTCACCAGGAAGCTCCTGATCTCGGTTTCGTCAGGGTTGCTCTTAATGAGTTCCTTGTAGTTATCAGGCATCTGTGCTCCCGTCACTCGAAATGCAATACAAATGCGTTTACATAATTATAGCGTTACATTGCTGGCGACTGTTGAAGCGAACGGGTGAACGGCAACATGGTCAGGCGTGGAATCAAAGAGTCAGGCAGGGACAATCCTGCCAACAACGCTGTCGTGGTCTCGCGTGGCGGGTGCGTTCGCCTACACCTCCGCAATCCCGCGCGTGGCACTCAGCAGCTCGTACTCCCTCTGGCTCCACTGGCGCAGTTCAGCGGCGTTGACGGCATCTCGGCACAGGTCCAGAAACACCTCGGCGCCCTCGCAGAAGCACTTACGGGCAAAGGCACCGGATCCGTCCGCAACGCACGCGCCGTCAGCAAAGAGCTTCCAGCTGGTCGGCTCGCGAGAGTCGTCTCCGAGCAACTTGATCTGCAGTACGTGCGGGTTGCCAGCAACACAGAGCTCTTCCTCGAGCTTCTGTACCGTAAAGCGCATCTGGTGGGAGAGACTACTCTTGATCATGGCCGAGGCATAGCCACTCGGCTTGTCCAGAAGATGCATTCGTTTTGGCTTGGCTGCCAGATTGTGGAAGTTGCGCTCGTTGCGCACGGAGAAATTGTCCATACGGACTCCTTTCATCGATGTTGGCAGGGCCACCGTGTCTCTTGGCCGGTTGGCGTCGGGATCGTGGAGCCAACTCTCTACCCCGACTCTGGATAAAACGCGACCGCTCCTTGCGGGCACGATGGAGTCTATCAGCGCGCGCGGACAGAAATCAAGCGCTGCGTTTGAAATGATGCGCGGACGGCACTTGATTTCGCCAGCTGCTGCTAGGCTTAAATTCGAAAAAGTGTCGAAATCTCACGTGTAAAAGTACGGAAAAGTGTCGTAATACATACTTTAATACCTCGAAAAAGTGTCGAAATGAGCACCTAACAACTACGGAAAAGTGTATCCTAGTGCTAAAACAACACGTAATAAGGGGTACGCTTATGCTACAGAGAAAAGCGAAAGCACAATTTGAATCTTGGCTTGCCTCGTCGCCTAACAAGGCCCTTTTGGTCAAGGGCGCCCGACAGGTAGGAAAGTCATATTTGGTCAACGTCTTTGCAAACGAATCGTTCGAAAATGTCGTGACGTTCGACCTTATCGCCGACGCGTCCGTGCGCGATTCGTTTTTGGCGGCGAAAAGTGCGGACGACCTGCTCATGCGCATGTCTATCGCTGCGACGCAGCCGATGGTTGCGAACAAGACCGTCGTGGTTATCGACGAGGTGCAGCGATGCCCCAACGTGGTGACGTTTATCAAATACCTGGTCCAGCGCGGTGACTTTCGATACATCCTTACCGGATCGCTCCTTGGCGTTGAGCTTGAGGGCATCGATTCCCTGCCGGTGGGGTATGTCGAGCAGGTCCAGATGTACCCGCTCGACTTTGAGGAGTTTTGCTGGGCAAATGGCGTTGGTGCCAGCGTGTTTGACATGCTCAGGGGCTGTCTAAAGGATGAAGGGGAGCTCCCCGGCTATCTGTATGACCGCTTGCTCGATCTGTTCCATCAGTATGTGGTGGTGGGAGGCATGCCCGACGCGGTCAATTCCTTCTTGGCGACGCGCAATGTCGACGAGGTTCGAAACATCCACCGCGATCTTCACGCCCTGTATCGCGATGACATCGCAAAGTACGCTCCGCCCGAGCTGCGCTTGGTTATTCGCGATATCTATGATTTGATTCCTAGCGAGGCCGGCTCCAAAAACAAGCGATTCAAGCTGTCGTCGATTAGCGGTGTTAAGCGCTTTTCGCAGGTTACAGACCATTTTCTCTGGCTCTCGGAGGCGGGTGTCGCGCTTCCCGTGTATAACGTGACAGCTCCGGTAGCGCCTCTTTTAATGGGGGAGCAGCGAAATCTGTTCAAGCTGTTTTACTTGGACACCGGAATGCTCATGTCATCGTATTCCAAAAGGGTCGCCCAGGGCGTTTTTGATGGAGAGGCAGAAGGCCCCTTTGGCATGAATATGGGGGCGGCATTTGAGGGCTTCGTTGCCCAAGAGCTCAAGGCTCATGGATTCAGATTGCGCTACTTTACGTCCAAAAAGGTCGGTGAGCTCGATTTTGTGGAAGAGACGTTCGATGGGGAAGTGCTTGCTATCGAAGTCAAATCGGGCAAGAGCTTTAAGTCCCACGCGGCGCTCGATAACGCACTGGCAACGAAGGGCTACGGAATCGATCGCGCCCTGGTGCTTGCGGAATGTAATCTTCGCCGCGATGGTGACGTGCTATATCTGCCCATCTTTATGGCAGGGCTTTTGGAGCCGTAACGTGCCGCCGGCTCTTCCGGCCCGCCCTTAACCCTCGCTACTCGTCGTCTCCGTCGTTGGGGTCGCCTTTGAGGGTGTTGATGTCCAGATACTGGTTGTCGTCCTCTGCTTGTTGCGTTGCCGATTCGGACGCGGTGGGGCCGCGGAATAGCTGGAATCCCTCAAATGCGATCACGCCGAGCAAGGTCACGATCATCGCGATAAAGAAGATTTTTGCCGCTTGGGGAAACTCGGAAAAGTGCGGCGGCTCTTCCTCGGTGTAGTAGTCGGCAAAGCGCTCGTCGTCGGTGCCATGGGTATATGACGATGCCGATGCGGCCTTTACGCCGGTCTTGTTGTACTCGGGAGCGGACGCGTCGGCAAGCGGGCCGTTATCGTATGCGCTCGATGCAGATCCGTAGCTCTCGGTCTCAATGCGGGAGGCGCGGGGTGCGGCATCGAAGCGATCACCGTGCGCTGCTGTTTCGTTGTAATCGGAGTCGTGCTCCTCGGCAGCTGCAAACAGCGGGTTGACCGGAATATCGAGCGCCGGCATGCCGGCCGAGGTCTCATCCAAGTCGGCCGCGGCCCAGGAATCAAAGGCAAACTGGCGGTTGGCGAGGTCGTCCAGATCCATAACGGGCGGCTCGAGCTCGGGTTCGGGCTGGGGTTCGGGAGCCGCGTATGTCGGCTGCTGCGGGGTGGCATACGCGGGTGTGCTGCTGGGCGCATGGCGTTGCGTCGCCGCGGCAAGAAACGCCGCCGTCTCGGACGGATCGCTGGTGGGGCGGGGCGCAGGGGCGGCCTGGCGCGGTGTCTGCATGATGGGGCGGGTGGCAAAGTCATCTGCGGGCACGGATGCCGGCGCGGTCGTAGTGGCCGGGGCGGGAGCAGCGGCCGACGTGGGTTTTGGGCCTGCCGAGTGAACCCCGCCGCCCATGAGTTCACCGGCGGTCCAAGGGCGGTCGCTCATCACGTCGTCCAGGCTCAACGCAAACAGATCGTCTTCGCCCTCGTCAAACGCGCGTTTCGCATGCCTGGCGGCAGAAACGAAGCCTCCGCGGCCGTTGCGTGATGCGTTGCTCGACCCCATCTTGTTCCATCCTTTCGAACTGTCTATCTCATCGATTATATGGAACTTGCCTTGCAGCCGAGTCTTGGATTCGTGCATTTTGGAACTCGCGCCCGAAAGGGGAGGGGTAATCCGGCCGAGTTGCCTACTTGTCGCCGGCGGCAGCCTTTGCCTCGTTGAGGTAGCTATAGAAGCTGTACTTAGAGATGCCAAAGAACTCGCAGGCGCGTTCGCTCGACTTGGAGATGAGGAAGGCACCGCGACGGTCGAGGTAGCCAATGGCGCGGATGCGCTCGTCTTTGGTCATAAGGGCTGCAGGCTTGCCCACAAACTGTTCGCACTCGCGCAGCAGGTCTTCGAGCAGGTCGCCGATGTTTTTGGTAATGGGCTCGGGCTCGGTGTAGCCCGTGCCGCCGGTGCCGGTAAAGGCATCGAGCGAGCGCTCAAAAGCTTTCATGAGCGTAATGTCAAAGTTAATGCCCAAAATGCCGACGGGCTTGCCCTCATCGTTGCGGATAAAGATCGTCGAGGACTTGAGCAGCTTGCCATCGGTGGTTTTGGTGAGGTATGGCTCGCGGTCGTGTACGTCGGTGGCGCCCTCGTGCATGGACTCAAACACAATATGGCTGGGGCCGTCACCCAGTTTGCGCCCGCTGACGTGGCCGTTTTCGATCACTACGATGGAGTGGTCCACGTCATCGGTCTCCAGATCGTGGACGACGATTTCGCAGTTGGGGCCAAATTGGAGCGCCAGACCGTGTGCAAGGCGCTTATAGAACTCAATCTGTGCGGGGGTCATGGGTGCCTTCCTAAAAATTAGTTTGGGCACACTTTGCCATAAACCACACTTGTTCGCAAATAACGAAAGCATCGCTGCGTTATGTGACCGTTCGGCGGCGAAAAGGTACCGATTACGGCAACAAACAATTTGTTAGGTTTACCAATCAAAAAGTGTGATAGAACAGTGCTAACAAACTTTTTGTTTGGCATCCACATAAAAGTTCAGCCGCATGAATGGGAATGGGCTGAAACGCGTATGCGGGGGCCGGCAAGAGAGGACTTAAGGAGTTCACCGTATGGCCGATAAGATCCAGTGGGCGGGCAACACGATGCCCAAGAGCGATGATAAGCACTTGGGAATCATGAGCCTCGACCACGTGAAGAAGGCCCGCGCCTTCCACCAGTCGTTCCCCCAGTACACCGTCACTCCGCTTGCCCGCCTGGATGGTCAGGCCGCGCGCCTGGGCCTTTCCAACCTGTGCGTTAAGGACGAGAGCTATCGCTTTGGCCTCAACGCCTTTAAGGTCCTGGGCGGTTCGTTTGCCATGGCCAACTACATTGCCGATGAGACCGGCAAGGACGTTGCCGAGTGCACCTTCGATTACCTGACCTCCGATCAGCTTGCCAAGGACTTTGGTCAGGCCACCTTCTTTACCGCCACCGACGGCAACCATGGCCGCGGCGTGGCATGGGCTGCCAACAAGCTGGGCCAGAAGGCTGTCGTGCACATGCCCAAGGGTTCCACCAAGCCCCGCTTCGATAACATCGCCGCCGAGGGCGCCACGGTGACCATCGAAGAGGTCAACTACGACGAGTGCGTGCGCATGGCCGCCGCCGAGGCCGACGCCTGCGAGCGCGGCGTCATCGTTCAGGATACCGCCTGGGAGGGCTACGAGAAGATCCCGTCCTGGATCATGGAGGGCTACGGCACCATGGCTTCCGAGGCTGCCGAGCAGCTGCGCGAGATGGCCATCAACCGCCCGACGCATGTCTTTGTCCAGGCTGGCGTGGGCTCGCTCGCCGGCGCCGTGGTGGGCTACTTCACCAACCTGTATCCCGGTAACCCGCCCACCTTCGTCGTGGTCGAGTGCGCGCCTGCCGCCTGCCTGTACAAGGGTGCTGCCGCCGGCGACGGCGATCCGCGCATCGTGGACGGCGACATGCCCTCCATCATGGCCGGTCTGTGCTGCGGCGAGCCCAACATTCTGGGCTGGGATATCCTGCGCAACCACACCACCGCCTTCGTGTCCTGCCCCGACTGGGTCACCGCTCGCGGCATGCGCACCCTGGGCGCTCCCGAGAAGGGCGACCCGCGCGTCATCTCCGGCGAGTCCGGCGCGGTGACCACCGGCCTGGTCGAGACCCTTATGCTCGATCCCGAGTACGCCGAGCTCAAGGAGCTCATCGGCCTGGACAAGACGAGCTCCGTGCTCTGCTTCTCCACCGAGGGCGACACCGATCCGGATCAGTACCGTCGCATCGTCTGGGAGGGCGAGTACCCGACTTGCTAGCAGGCTGACCTGTCCGGAGGCAGCCGGAGGACTTTACTCCCTGCTCGGACAGTCCTGCTCGCACGGAGAGCACATTAAGTGCTCTCCGGCTC
>ENA-OWPB01000907-OWPB01000907.1-human-gut-metagenome-genome-assembly--contig:-NODE-907-length-32498-cov-57.086459_pt1 | contig 32498 bp, 25 predicted proteins | sample MGYA00248260_ERZ651838 | MGnify/ENA primary metagenome ERZ651838 (study PRJEB26924, sample SAMEA4378304) | human gut metagenome | biome: human gut; feature: human-associated habitat; material: faeces... | reverse complement strand
TTAAAAACAGGACTTCGTATCTCGGAACTGTGCGGACTGACAGTAGCCGATATTGATTTCAAGAATGAAGTTGTGATTATCGACCACCAGTTACTAAAGAGCAAGGAACAGGGCTATTATATTGAAACGCCTAAGACGAAAAGCGGAATAAGACAAGTGCCATTAAGTAGAGAAACAATACAGGCATTTCAACGGGTTATGAAGAAACGCCCAAAGGCAGAACCATTTGTGATAGACGGACAGAGCAATTTCTTATTTGTCAATCATAAAGGCAAGCCCAAAGTTGCGATTGATTACAACGCCTTATTTGTCCGTATGGTAAAGAAATACAACAAGCACCACAAAGACAATCCCTTGCCACATATCACACCGCATACGCTACGCCATACGTTCTGCACAAGACTGGCAAGCAAGAACATGAACCCAAAAGATTTACAGTATATCATGGGACATTCAAACATTAGTATCACAATGAACTGGTACGCTCATGCGTCCATAGATACCGCAAAATCAGAGGTTCAGCGTCTAATCGCATAGAAGTATTTACCACGATTTTAACCACGCTTGATAGCGAAAATATAAGAAGATAGACCTAGATATGTGAGGTTTACCACAAAAGCAAAATGCCCGTAGAGCCTATAAAATAAGGCTTTGCGGACATTTAAGGAGATATAAAAAGATAGTCAAAAAGACATATATAATTTTAAATTAACTTTTAAAATTTATGTAAAAGAATTTAACAATATCAATTCCGTACTATCATATTTCTGTTTATCAAACATCCCGTTTACAAGCAAAAGTATATCGTTGTATCATTGTTGTTATACAGAATTAAATTTGCATAAAAAAATCAGGCAATCGTTATGACTGCCCGATTTGTTTTTGGGAAATTTACAATTTTAATCCTATTTATGCACTGTTTTACACGCACTAACCGTAATCAAAGTGCCATGACTTTTTGAGAGATTTCTGCCGGAGATGACACTGTGCCGACGCATTTGTAATCTTCGGTTTCTTCCTTGGTCTTAAAGCCCCAGCCGTATAGCACAGCGAGGAAGTCCATACCTATTTCTTCCGCACCCTTTGCCTCGATTGTGCTGTCGCCGACAAGGATACTTTCTTCAACGGAAACCCCTGTCTGCTCACACGCCTGCAAAAGCAGGTGACTCTTTGTGAGGTTTGTACCGACATCTGTTGCACATACTGCGTCGAAAACATCCGACGCCTCGTAGGTTTCAAGAATATCCGTTGTGAACATTCTGTGCTTTTGAGTTGCTATTGCAAGCTTAAAACCGCTTTTCTTGAGTTCACGAAGAGCGTCATAAATTCCGTCATAGACGGTGAACATCTCTTTTCCTTTCTGGGAATAAAGCTTGCTGTAATTCTTTACGGCATATTCAATTTCGTCATCACTCATATTAAAGAGCGTTTTAAATCCATATTCAAGCGGTGCGCCGATTACTCCGTAGAGTGCGCTGTGTTCAACAGGCTCATAGCCCATTGCAACTGCTGTTGTATTGAAACAATATAAAATTCCGGGGGCTGTGTCGGCAAGAGTGCCGTCAAAGCCAAAAACAACTAATTTTTTCATAAAACCACCCAATCTGCAAATAGATAAATTCATAAACAATTTTCACAAAAGTCTTTGTCCTGCAAATATGGAAATACATCTCAAGGGGAATTATACCATTTTACGGAGATAAATACAATACTAATTTTTCCACAAGTATTAATTTGGGAATAAAAGTGCCGAAAAATATGCAATTATTGTTCTTTTGCAAGCATATGCCAATCGAAACAAGTCGAAAATCAGAGCTTTCAACTTACTTTATTTCTTGACAACATCGTGTGTGCGTTATAAAATTGAAGTACATTATATTGAAAGGTTATTTTATTATGACTTCTGCAAAGCATAAAAATCCGCCTGCCAAACCCAAAGAAAAATATTCGGTAAAGCAGGCGCTTACAAACTACTATCTGCTTATTATGTTCACACTTTTTCCGTTGTTTTTCACCGACGCATATTTTAACATAAGGCACGACAAGTATTACTTTTTCATTATATTGACGGGTATTCTCGTTATTGCGGAATTTCTTATTATTATGACCGCAAGCGTTGATAAACCGCCGGAAGAAACTAAGCTTGAAAAACCTAAACCAAAGCATTTGTATGAAGAGCTTTCGTTTATGGACTGGGCATTTATTGTATTCCTCGGGATAAATGTCATTTCAACGCTGTTGTCCGCAAGTCCTTTGGATGCACTTCTGGGTACTCAGGGACGAAACAACGGTCTTGTGCTTATGGCATTTTACACCGCAGCATATTTTATGATTACAAGGTGCTTTAAATATTTTGAATACATATTCGTTGCGCTTGCGTTCGGTTCAATGATAGTTTTTGCACTTGCAGTGCTTAACTCATTCTATATTGATCCTCTCGGGATGTTTACTCTTCTCAACGACCAACAGACTATTACCGACTTCACTTCAACAATCGGCAACAAAAATCTGCTTTCAAGCTACATCTGCATCGCTATGCCTGTTATGATTGCAATGTCGGTTATCACGGAGAAAACCTTGCTCAGGGCAATTTATCTTGTAGCAACAGGATTTGGCTTTGCGGCTCTTATGACTGCCGACAGCGATTCGGGCATTCTCGGTATGGCTGTATTTATGGTCATTTACCTTATTTGGTTCTCAAACAGTCTTGTAAGACTTAAAAGATTTTTCCTTTCGGCAACTGTTATGCTGTTGTTTGCAAAGCTGCTCAGATTGTTCTCGCTCTGCTTTGACGACAAAAGCAAGGGCTTTGATAAGTTTCAGGAAATTTTTGTTTTCTCAGGCATCGGCTGGATATTGCTTGCAGCTTGTGCCGTTATTACAGGGATTTTGTATCTTATTGATTACAAAAAACCAAACATCACAATTTCAAAAGCCGTGCCGATTGCTCTTGCCGTTGTATTCGGATTTTGTGCTGTTGCCATGATAGGAATTATGGTTTATTTCAGCTGTATTGACACCAAAACCGACCTCGGCAGTTTTGAAAGAATTATCCGCTTTAACGATATATGGGGTACGCACAGAGGCTTTATGTGGATAAGGTCGATATGGATTTTCGGCGACGCTTCATTCATTGAAAAGCTGTTCGGCGTAGGTCCCGATATGTTCTACTCCGCATTCAGTCCGTACTTTAACGACCTTTCAAAATACGGTGACAGCTCAACAAATGCCGCCCATAACGAATATCTAAACTACCTTATCACAATCGGAATTACGGGACTTCTCTCCTATCTTGCCATTGTGTGCGGTACGATTAAGAACGCAGTTAAGTATGCAAAGGAAAATCCGATGCTGATTGCGTGCGTTTCGGCTGTTATCTGCTATGCTGTTCAGGCTGTTGTAAACCTTTATCAGCCGATTACAACTCCGCTGTTTTTCATCTTCATAGCTTTGTGCGAGGCTTTTGTAAGAAACGCCAAGGCTGAAAAATCTGCCGTATAAATATTATGACTGCATTTCAATTCGGATAAGAAGATTCTGCATTGACTCGTTGCGGTCACGGCGGTATCGTCCCAGCTCGTAGAGGCTGTCGGGATTTTTAGTAATTATATTGGGCTTTTCCGTACAGGTTAGTGTACACGAAAAGCCCATTTCTTTTATCAGCTTTTCGGTCAGGTCATTTTTTGCACCGAACGGATATACAAAGCAGGTCGGTTTTTTTCCTGTTGCATTTTCAAGCAAGCCTTGAGCTTTGACAACATCTTCCGTAAGAATAGATTTATATGCTTCGTCACTCTCCCCCGCTTTTGGCAAAACACCCTTTCGTGATTTCAAAGAATGCATATCGTACGAATGATTCTGAATTTCAACATAGCCCGAATCGGACATTTCTTTCATATCGTCAAAAGTTATATGACCGTAGGTCACGGAAATGTCCTTGGTTTCGGTGAATTTTTCAGACACTGACGCAATCGGAGATATGACCGCCTTGCAGTTGTATTTTTCAAGTAAAGGGAGTGCATAATAATAATTATTATAATAGCCGTCGTCAAATGTCAGCATAATGCATTTTTCGGGCAATGATTTTTTGCCGTAAACATAATCGGTAAGGTCTTTTACAACAACGGTTGTGTAGCCGTTTTCGGTAAGATATTTTAAATCGTTTTCAAAAAGAGTCGGTGAAACGGTGTAGTCATTTTGCAGATTTTCATCCTTTAAAAGTGAGTGATACATTATTACGGGCAGTTTTACGCTATCGGTATCAGCCGTTGTTTCTTTTGTTGCGCCTGTCATTATTGATATTAAAATTACTGCAAACAGAAAAAGTGCCGTAAAAATGATAATTTTTACTGTTTTGTTTGATTTCACTATATTTCCTCCCAATTCTTTGTGCAAGATTTTTTATTTATAATTCTTTATTGTAAATATAATTAAATAACTGCGTGATAGAATATAGTCAAAGTTAATACTGATTACTGATTTTGGTCAATCGGTACTGACTAATATTGCATAAGGATTTATGAATTATGGCAAAAAGAAATTTCAGCTCAAAACGCAATGCAATTTACAACGCTGTGTGCGGTACGGACACTCATCCGAGCGCACGCTGGGTTTATGATAAATTAAAGCCCGAAATTCCCGACCTTAGTCTTGGCACGGTTTACAGAAACATTGCTCTTTTTAAGGATGAAGGAAAGGTCAGCGTTATATGCAATGTAAACGGTGAGGAGCGTATTGACGGCAACACAGAGCCGCACCCCCACTTTGTATGCAACAAATGCAAGGCAGTTATTGATGTTGAAGACAATCAAAATGCTGATGACCTTGAGTCACAGCTTGCCGAAGAGGGATTTAAGGTAGAAAACAGATTTGTTATCTACTACGGCATATGTCCTAAATGTTCGGCAGAAGTACACTAATATTTATTACAAAGGAGAAGTAATTATGAAATGGTATTGCACAGTATGCGGTTATGTTTATGAAGGTCCCGAAGCTCCCGAGGCTTGCCCTGTTTGTAAGGCACCGAAGGAAAAATTTAAGCAGATGGACGAGGAGGCATCTTTCGCAACAGTTCACGAGGTTGGCGTTGCTCAGGGCGTAAGCGAAGATATTCTCAAGGATCTCAGAGCTAACTTTGAGGGAGAATGCAGCGAAGTCGGTATGTATCTTGCAATGGCAAGAGTTGCAGACAGAGAAGGCTATCCCGAGGTTTCTGCCGCATTTACAAAGTATGCTTTCGAAGAGGCTGAACACGCTGCCAAGTTTGCAGAGCTTTTGGGCGAAGTTCTTACAGACAGCACAAAGAAGAATCTTCAGATGCGTGTAGATGCAGAAACAGGTGCTTGCGAAGGTAAGTTTGACCTTGCAAAGCGTGCAAAGGCTCAGAACCTTGACGCTATTCATGACACGGTTCACGAGATGGCAAAGGATGAAGCAAGACACGGCGCAGGCTTTAGAGGTCTTCTTAACAGATACTTTAAGTAATCATTAAAAAATAAAAAATCAAAAAGTCAGCTTGATAATCGTATGACCAACAACTAACCGATTACACAACAGACTTTGAACAGGAGATTTGATAGTATGAAATATGTATGTGATGTTTGCGGATATGTTTACGATCCTGAAATCGGCGATCCCGATAACGGCGTTGATGCAGGCACAGCATGGGAAGATGTACCCGAGGATTGGGTATGCCCTCTCTGTGGTGTAGGCAAAGACGAATTTTCCGCAGAAGAATAATTAACAAATTGGCAATTTGGGAGCAGGCAATGCTTGCTCCCTTTTGTGTGTACGGGAGTAAATTATGAAAAAATTGATTTCGTGGAATGTAAACGGACTTCGTGCCTGTGTTACCAAGGGCTTTGAGGACTTTTTTAAAGATGTTGACGCAGATATTTTCTGTCTTCAGGAAACAAAGCTCCAAGAGGGACAGATTGACCTCTTGCTTGAAGGATATCATCAGTATTGGTGCTATGCCGACAAAAAAGGCTATTCGGGAACAGCTATGTTCACAAAGGAAGAGCCTTTGAATGTATGTTACGGGATCGGCATTGACGAACACGACCATGAGGGCAGAGTTATCACGGCAGAATTTGAAAATTGCTTTGTTGTCACCTGCTACACTCCAAACTCGCAAAGTGAGCTGAAAAGGCTTGATTACCGAATGAAATGGGAAGATGATTTCAAGGCATATCTGAAAAAACTTGAAGAAAAAAAGCCGGTTATTATGTGCGGTGATTTGAATGTTGCACACAATGAAATTGATTTGAAAAATCCGAAAACCAACCGTAAAAATGCAGGCTTTACCGATGAAGAGCGTTCAAAGATGACAGCGTTGCTCGATGACGGCTTTATCGACACCTACCGCTATTTCTATCCCGATACAGAGGGCGTGTATTCGTGGTGGTCATACAGATTCAAGGCTCGTGAAAAAAATGCGGGCTGGCGTATTGACTATTTTATCGTTTCAAAAGCTCTTGAAAGCAAGCTTGACGGTGCAAAAATCCATACCGAAATTTTAGGTTCTGACCATTGCCCCGTTGAACTGACGATTGACATTTAAAAAGCAGAGCTTATTGAACACTCCGCTTTCAAATGTTTTTTGTACAAAAACAGGATACCGATTGGTACCCTGACAGTTGACATATTTTTATATTATTATGTTAATATACAAGTAAAGAAACAGCTTTAGCTGTTTCACTTGAACGATTTTTATTTTTAAAAGCCGCTCTGTATTGCGATTACAGGGCGGTTATTTCTTTATAGTAAACACAAAAGGTTGTTACCATTTGTAGGCAACAACCCTTTTTTTAGAATCAATAGTATTCAACTTTACCGCAGCCGTTGCACTTACGGCCAATTACTTTTGTCTCGTAATGCGACTTTTCGGGTACATTGACTGTCTCAGTGCCGGTCTGTATCTTTACATCATCTACTCGGTAAGAACCTTTGCCGCCATTTTCGAGGTGATCGCCAGTATGCCATCTTATTCCAGATTCTCCTAAATCCGTAATATCAGCACCACAATCATTGCAAATCACTCTACTTTTTGTTTCGTACACCGGCTCCTCATAGCTGTATGCTTTCTTGTCAACAACTTTTACCTTTTCAGTAATGTTTGTCCAACTGTGTGTATGCTGAGGCTTAGGAGTCGGCTTTGAAGATTCATTCTTAGATGAGTCAGCTTTTGAACTTGATGAACTGCTCTGCGGTGTTTTGGAGGATTCAGATTTTGAACTCTCGTGCTTTGAACTTTCACTCTTAGATGATGTATCTTTTTTGCTGTCAGATTTTGAAGTATTTGACTTTGAGGAAGAATTGTTATTCTTGCCTGATGTGCTTGTGTCCTTCTTCTGAGAAGATGAGTTTGTCGGATAGCTGTCAACCTTTACCTTGTTCTGATTTGCCTTTTTCACTTCAGAAGAATCTACCTTGACGGTTTCACCCTTTTCGTTTTTAACCTCAACCTTACCGTCCTTATCAACTTTCACTTCTTTGCCATTCTTATCAGTAATTTTGCCGTCAGCACCTACTTTGAGTCCTGCATCGGTAATTGCTTTATCTGTTTCAGAAAGAGTCGGTGCTGTTTCAGAAACTGTTGTTTCTTCTACGCTTGTAGTCTGAACTGTTGTTGCAGTCTTATTCATTGCATTACTATCGTCACAACCGCAACCTGAAAGCATTGCTGTTGCTGTAATCATTGCCGCTGCAATTGCAATTGTCATTGTTCTCTTAATATTATTAGTCGTTTTCATATGTCATTCTCCTTTTATGTAAATTTGTGAAGAACTCTTATTCTCTGTAACAGTCGAAAAAATCAATACAGTTTTTCTTGCCATATAATTATAGCAAACTCCTCAGATGCAATCAAGTATCTGAGGAGTATTTATAATATTATATGATATTATGTCGTTATTTCAATTGATTTCTGACCGCCTGTTATGTCGGAAAAATTATTTTTTGCACTTTTTACGAATGCGAAGATTGTTTTCAAAAGCATATTTCTTGTTTTGCTGTCAAGACCTGCAAAGGATTTTAGGATTGTTCCCGTGTTCTTAAACGGATTTTTCAGCATCTCATTAAAGGTTGCGGTTTCGGTCAGCGACAAAAGGGCAAAAACCTCTTTTGTGAACTCCCGTCTTTGAGCAATTGTCAGCGATTCAACAAATTCTTTCAGCGTGTGGTCAAAGAAAACGCTGAAATTTGTAGTGCTTTTCAGCCTGACAAGGCTGTTCTGCTCAATCTCCCACGAATAAATATCGTGTTGGAGAAAACCTTTTTGATTGCTCTTTACAATAGTGTAGCTCTCCTCATGCTCAAACATCATACCGAAAATGCTCGACTGCGGAACAAAGGTGTAGATTCTGTCATCGATTTCATAAAATCCGCTGTCCCTGATTTTGTCAAGAGAAAACCCCGGTCCGTCAAAATTGTAAATATAATCAATGTGATTTCTTGAATTTTCATCGGTAAAAGCACCGGCATAAACCGCAAGATTTCCGCCCTTTGAGTGACCGCCGAGAATGAATTTTCCGTTGAGCATACGGACTGCCTTTTCAAAATAATCAAGAGCCTTTTTCTGTGACGGCAACGGAAATGTGAAGAACATATTGAAGTCCTCCTGCCAACCGACAAGAGAATTGTCCGTTCCTCTGTATGAAATGAAATAATTCTTTTTAAGAAATTCAAAAGTAATTGCGGAAAACTGCATACTCACATCGGACTCAACCTCGTTTACATACCCCGAAACAAGAATTTTGCCAAATCTCTTGCTCTCTGCCGTCGCTTTCAAAAGGTCGGCGTCACCCTTCCACAATAGATTTTTCTCGTAATCATCGGTTGCAAACACACGCATTGCCGCCTGTTCAAGGGTAATTTCATCAAACAGACAGGACGATACCGAACCGTCAAAAGGAAGATATGAAAGCCGTGAAAGCACAAGTGCGTCAAGCTCGTTAAAACCGTCCTGTTCAAATGTCAAATCGACTCTCCGACTTATGTAATCAAATATGTCAGCCATACAAATGCCTCCAATCTGTTTTCTCTCTGTAATTATTGTACCACTTTGTACTAATTATTTCAATACAATTTTGAAAATTGAAAAAGAAAAGGACAAACGAATTCGTTCATCCTTTAACAGTATATGAAGTTATCTGAATTTTGCGATTTCTTCGAGAAATTGTTTTCCGAATTTTTCAAGCTTTGTTCTGCCCACACCCGAAACTTCAAGCATTTCATCGGGTGTTTCGGGACATTTTTTGCACATATCAATCAGCGTTGCATCGGTAAAAATAACATAGGCAGGAACGCTCTTTTTGGATGCAATGCTTTTTCGCAAAGCCTTGAGCGCATCAAGTAAATCGGAATTAACAGGCACTTCGGGGCGGTGCGTTTTGACAACCTTTTCGGAGTTTTCAACTTTCTTCATCACAAGCCGTTCCCGTCCGAAAAGTACATCTCGGCTCTTTGGCAAAAGTTTTAGAACCTCGGTTTCATTGTCGGATGAAATATACTCCTTTTCGGCAAGAAAGTCAATTGTGCCGAAAATATGCCTTGCCGTTACCTCTTTCATTATTCCGTAGGTTGACTGATTGTTAAGCTCAGCTTTTAGAATTTTCTCGCTTTTACTGCCCTTTAACACATCACAAATCACGGTTTTGCCGTACCTTTGTCCTGTTCTTGCAATACACGACATAATTTTTTGAGCGTCAATTGTGACATCAACAAGCTTGTGAACGGAAAGGCAGTTGGAGCATTTTCCGCAGTAAGCCTTTTTTTCACCGCCGAAATACCGCAGAATAAATCCACGCAGACAATCGTTTGTTGTGCTGTAAAAGGTCATATATTTTAAGCGTTCAAAATCACGCTCACGAATTTGCTCGTTTTCTTCAATTGTAAGCTCATCGTTTCCCTCGGAATTTTCAATCATAAAGCGATTTAGGCGAACATCCTTAGGACTGTAGAGCAAAATACAATCAGCCTCACCGCCGTCACGACCTGCCCGTCCTGCCTCTTGATAGTAGCTTTCAATGTTTTTCGGCATATTGTAATGGATTACATATGTAACATTTGACTTGTCAATTCCCATACCGAAAGCATTGGTTGCAACCATAATATTTTTTCGGTCAAAAACAAAATCCTCCTGATTTTTCCTGCGTTCGTATTCATCAAGACCTGCATGGTATCTTGCCGCCGAAAAGCCGTTATCGCAGAGCAATTCGCAGACAGATTCAACATTTTTTCGGGTTGCACAATAGACGATTCCCGACCTGTCGCCACGCTCCCGAATGAGGTCAATAAGCTTTTCGTCCTTTGACGATGACTTTATTACACCGAAAAAAAGGTTGGGGCGGTCAAATCCCGTTGTAATTTCAAACGGATTTTCAAGCCTGAGAATTTTCTTTATATCTTCTTTTACATCATTTGTAGCCGTTGCGGTGAATGCTCCGACAATCGGACGATTTGCAAGGCTTTCAACAAATGAAATAATTTTGAGGTAACTCGGTCTGAAATCCTGTCCCCATTGTGAAACGCAATGAGCCTCGTCAACTGCAACCATTGAGATTTTAATCTTTTTACAGGTGTCGAGAAATCCGTCAGTCAACAGCCTTTCGGGTGCAACATAGATGATTTTGTATTTTCCGTGTTCAACATTTGAAAGTACTCGGAGAAATTGCGGATATGAAAGTGAGCTGTTTATGTATGCCGCAGGGACTCCCGACTGAACAAGTGAGCCGACCTGATCCTTCATAAGCGAAATCAGAGGTGACACAACAATTGTCACCCCGTCAAAAAGTAATGCGGGAATCTGATAGCACATAGACTTGCCCGCACCTGTGGGCATAATGCAAAGTGCATCTCTGCCGTCAAGCAAAGCGTCAACTATCTGTTCCTGTCCATCTCTGAAAGAATCGTGTCCGAAGTAATCTTTTAACACGCTTAATTTATCACTCATCTTTTTGCCCTTGTCTATCATTCTTTATTGGAATTATAATCATTGTATTCCCTTTCAATCCAAGCCATAAGCAGATTTACAATTTTCTGCTGTTCGACCTCGTTAAGCTGCTTATCCCTTGCAACTCTGTACCACTTGTTAAGACACCCTCTGCAACAACAGGCACAGGCGTGCTGTGCGATAAAAACAGGGTGTCCCCTCATAGGCGTTTGCTTTCCGTCATTCGGAATATATTTTGGTGCAAGCCGTGTTCTGACAAAATCTTCTGCATGGGAGCGGATTTTATTCATTCCCTTTTCATTAATATAGTCAATGTCCTTTTGCTTTAAATGAAACCGACTGCGAAAATCAGATTTTTTCAGTTTGTTTAGTGCCTCATCTATTGTTTGCATTGTTTATGCCTTCTTTTATTGTCATACCTCAATTATAAACAATTACTACGGTAATGGCAAGAAAAAATGCACTCATTTTCTATTACAGCAAAAAAACAACCCCACGATTATTTTACCGTGGGAGTTGTTTTCATAGGGTTGCTTTTCAATTATTTTTAGATATTAAACATCTTTGCAATATTTTTCAGCAAGGGCAAAGAACGCTTTTTCGAGCGAATCCAAGGTTTGTTCCGTCATACTGACCGACATACTGTTTTTGTCGGAAAATATGATTTCAACGATTGTAACCGTGGCGTCATCGATTGTCAGTCCTTTGTTTTTTGGATTATATTTTTTCAGAATTTCCAATGTGTCTTCGGCGGTGTCACAAAGCAGTCTCATATCCGTTTCGTCGATCAAAACATTTTCAAAAGCGATATAACCGCATTTGCAGATAGCGTCAAAAAGGAAATTTACACCTTCTTTTCGCACATAAAAAGAACAGCAGTAGTTAAAATTTGAATGATTTTTTGAATAGCTCACGGATACAATTTCTTTTTTTACACGCGTTTTTCGTTTGGAAATATTATGAAATAACGGCCGTAAAGTCATATCGGTTATGTCATGGCAGCCCCGCAGAACGGACAGAATTTCGGCGGATTGCCGTCAGGCTTATATCCGCAAGCCGAGCAAACAATTGCCGCAGCATTTTGCGGAGTAAACGGCTGTGAAACTTGCTGATTTACTGTGTTGCTCTGCATGGGCATTCCGTTCTGCTGATAACCCATATTGTTCTGCATGGGCATTCCGTTCTGCTGATATCCCATATTGTTCTGCATGGGCATTCCGCTTTGCTGATAACCCATATTGTTCTGCATAGGCATTCCGCCTTGCTGATAACCCATATTGTTCTGCATGGGCATTCCGTTCTGCTGATAACCCATATTGTTCTGCATGGACATTCCGCTTTGCTGATAGCCCATATTGTTCTGCATACCGTTCCTTATTTGTTCACACAGTCTCATTAACTGCATTCCGTCATCAAACGCTCTCATAAGCTCATTCCTTACAGTACCGATTGACGAATCAACATACATTGATATATCGGTTATGAACGGATGATTTACGATGAATTTTGCTTTTAAAGAAGATATTCTTTGCGGTGATGACGATGTGTTTGTATCACGAACATACGGCTGAAGTGCAAGCGGAACATCAAGCATACCATTTTGCCCCGAAAATGAGTTTGTTGTATCAAACTGACTGCCAAAACCGCTGTTCCTGCCCTGACGGTTATCATAGCGGTCGTACTCATCAGGAATTCCGTCACGGTCGGAATCCTGCAGAGTTGTATATCCAAGCTCAAGCCAAAAGTCCTGCAGCTGTGAAAAATCAAAAATTTCAGGATTGCTGTTTTTGAAATCTCTGCCTATTGTGAAATAGAATTTTCTGTTATTAAAATCTACAACAAGCTTTTCGTTTATACCGGCACTTGCCGACTGAACAAATGCCGAATATTTCTGTCTGTTCTGTTCACGTTGTTCAAGATGAGCTTTAACATCTGCTAATGTTCTGTTTTTCCAGCCTGATGAAAGCGAACTGAGCTTGTGCTTGCAGTCGCTGCAAAGATAACCGTCTGAAAGCTTTTGCCTTGTGAGGGCGTTTACCTTGTCACCGCAAAGGTCACAATATTTCTTTTCAAATAGTCCCATAAACTTTCTCCTTTACAAAAGATTCACGATTTTCTTCTGAATATTTGTAGCATCAATAACTGATATTGTGCCGTCACCGTTTGTGTCTGCAATTTTAAGAGTGTAATCGTCAAATTCTTCAAGCCCGACAATGTATTTTTGAACCAAGGTTGCGTCCACAACATTAATAACACCGTCCATATTGACATCATACGGAACAGTAATGTTTACATCAAGGTTAACATCTTTCTTATCAACATTCACTTCATATACCCGTGTCACGCATTGCGGCTTGCTTACGGTAATGACATATTTACCTGTACCTGTTTGATAATAATACAGAGTTGCATTTTTGTGCACTATTTCATCTGTAAAGCTACTCTTATAAACGCCACCAGGAGTGTATTTATCAAACTTAACAGTAATAGTGTCATCCGGTGAGCCGCCCGTTCTGAAATCTATTATAATGCATGCATTAAACTTTTGCGTAACTTTAACCGATTCACTGTAAATAACATCACCGTTTTTACCCGTAACAGCACATCTGAACTGAGTTTCATCAAAATCCGTATTCGGTCTGATTCTCAAAGTATTTGATTTTGTACCCTTGAAGGAAAACTGGTTTAATGTAGATGAGTCGTCATCTATGTTTTTCCACATTCTTATTATACCGGTGGGTGTTCTTCTCTTTACTTTCATCTGCCACTGATAGCTTGCGGCATTTTTGGCAGCAACCCATATAATTTCTTCTTTGCCTTTCATAATCATAATTTCTGCCTCAGGGAACTGATGTGTAAATGATGGCGATTCATATGGAACATTGTAATATGCCCAAATATAATATTGACCTGTGGTTTCATCCTGAAGAATTGTCGCCTGACTGTCGCCATTGTACAAACCGCATACTGCGTCTTTGTCAACCGCATATCCTTTGTTCATATTAAAGTATAGCTGACAACAATACATACCGCTGTCAAAAGTTTCTCCGCTGTCGAGCTTTCTGCTAATTTTGTTGTTTTCGTACTTATACCACTCAATATAATCAAAGCTGTAATAAGTGCTGTTTATCGGAGTTGCCGTTGTTGAGGGGATTTTTCCCTGTTTAGGTTTTTCCAAGCCTAAAAATCCAATTGTAGGAATTTCTGTCTTCTCAAGAAGTCCCGGAAAGTTACATTTTCCCGAATAAAAAGTACCGCTCTTTGAACCCGTTACTTTACATCTAAAGACAACATCTTTCCACCCTGAGCCGGGTCCTACAAGTTCTGCGTAGGTCTGAAATTTAAGATGGTCTGTAAAAACACCCGAAAATTTCGAGTCGGGTCTGTCGGTTTTATCGGAAAGGTTAACCCAGTTTAGGCTCGGATATTTTGCCTGCCATTGATAGGTAAAGGTTTCGCCTGTACTGCCGCCGTTTACTCCCACGATAATGTTAAGGACATCTCCTATGTAAACCTCGGTGTCGATATATTTGATATAAGCCTGAGCCGCAGCGTTTGCGGTTATGGCTGTCATAGGAAGAGCCGTTAAAAGCATAAGCATACACAGAACAACACTCGAAATACGCTTTGCTTTTTTCTTGATTTTCATAAAAATCCCTCCTTTATGCCCAAGGGTCAACCGAAGCCGGAGTTCGTATGTCAGAGAGTGCAAGATTACGCCATAAGAACCATTGATTGCCCTTTCTGCGAAGCTCAATCGGACGAGGTGAGTCTGCTCCCGACGACTGAACCTGAACCTTTGCATAACCCTCGCTCTGATAGGTATATGCATACTCGGAAACGGTTATTTTGTACGGAACATTCGGTGTATAATCGTTCTTCACGGATGAACCCTCAAAATATGAGCGAGGAATATATCCCCTGCCCTTGATTCTGTCACGCAAAAACTGAACATCCATCCCGTTCATCGGCTGAGGTCCTTTTAATACATTAAGCATTTCTATTGTGTTTTCCGGACTTTCATCATATTCAAGCAACACAAGCATAGCAAATGCCGCTGTTGAAAGAGGTGACGAAAAGTCAAGCTCCGGCATTTTTTTGAGTTCATCTGCATTTTTCGGATAATCGGCAAATACAAATGTTTTGCTTTTGTGCATCGCATTGTTTACCGCTCCCGAAACGGCCTTTGAAACATTGTTTTTTACAGCCTGATTTGTCATATTTTTTAAGCTGTCAAATATACCCATAAACAGTACCTCCTTTTTAAAGTGCGTCAAGTGCGGCGGCAAGATAATCTGCCGTTACGGATGAATAAAAAAACGAGCTTATTTTTCCGAATTGTTTTGCCTGTTTAACCCTGTCGGCAAGGTCGGGATATGCCTGTTCGTCACAGAGCAGGGCCGTTTTACAGCTTGGCAGATATTCCTTTACTTTTCCACAAAGCTCAAGCCGTTTCTCAATAGTTGAATCGGCAAGTCTTGTGACATCCATAAGTAAAACATCAACTCTTTCTGCAATGCACAAATCAAGAATTTTCCCGTCTTGATTCGGTGAAACATTTTCAATACAAAATCTTCCCTTCTTTACAAGGGCATTTTGAATAGCCTCACTGAGCAAATTATTCTGAACACTGAGCAAAATTTTCTTCAACGGACATCACCCCTTTTCACCTATATCTTTCACTTATATTGTACAATTTTGCGATAGAATATGAATGTGCCAAACGGCATATTTCACAACATAAACAAAAAAGCACAGCCGCCCGATTGTTCGGACAGCTGTGACCTTGTGCTAAAAATATTTACGGTGGGTAATTAAAAAGGGGGGTAAATAATAAAATAATTATGCTTTGTTCTTAACAGCGCCTATAATGTAAAGTACAGGGATAGCAAGACCGCAGATAAGAGAGAATACATTGAACTGTGATCCGCCTATCATGCTGATAATTTCGCCTGCAATACACATAACCGCAACAACAACGCCCCATACAATACATGTATTTGCCTTGTGCGGAAGTTTTGCGTTGATAACGCCGATAATACCTGCAACAAACTCAGCAACCGCACTGATAAGTGCGAAAACGCCGCCGACATAAAGCATAGTCATATCGTATGTACCGTCGTTAAAAGCTGCAAGTGCGGCGATACCGAGAATGGCGATGATTGACACGATCAATGCAATAGCACCGAATACAATCATAAGGATTCCCGTTACTTTAAGAAAAGTTGAACCTTTTGCCTCCATAGTTTTTCCTCCTGTCATTAAATAATAAATTTTATGCACCTTTGTCTTTGATTATTAATCGGACAAAGATAGCGTTTTGCACAAAAGATATTCACCGTCTAAGCAGTTTATATCCTGTAATTGTATTATACTGTTTTAACAGCAAAAAAATATGTGCCAAACGGCACATATTCAGAAAAAAGTATTTATTTGTCGTTAATTCTATCGTCAAGGATTACAAGTCCCGCCTCTCTTGCCTTTACGGCAAGCTCTGTTCTTGACTTAAAGCCTGTTTTTTCAAGCATATACTGTATATAGTTCTTGACAGTACCCGGAGCAATGTAAAGTCTTTTGGCAATTTCCGTGTTTGTATCACCGCTTGTCAGTTCACGCAAAACCTCAAGCTCCCTTTCGGTAAAATCCGTACTCATTGCGTTGCCGAATTTAATTTTGGGAGTTGTGTCGGGAAACACACGCTCACCGTTCATTGTTCTGTCCATAAGTTCAATAATAGGTTCGGAACTTACCTCTTTGTACCAAAAGCTGTCAACTCCTGCTTCCTTGGCACGCTTTAGATAGGAATATTCGGGCATTGAGGTAACAATGATTATCTTAATTTTCGGGAACTTTGCTTTAATTCTTTCAGCCGCCTCAAGACCGTTTGCTCCCATTGAAGTGCATATATCCATTAAAATCAGGTCAACATCGGAATTTTCACAATGATAATCCGTCATATCGGCATTACTTATTGAGCCCGCAAGCGTATAGTTTTCGCTTTGGTTTACATACATTTCAAATAAAGTTCTCGGCATTGACTGATCTTCAACTATCAGCACTCTTGTCATACTGCAGCACCTCGCTTTTCGGTATTGTGATTTCAAGAACAAAAATTTCGGAAGTCGATATTTTCATGCTTCCGCCGATTTGCTCCGCTTTTTTTCTTACGGAAGAAAGTCCGCCGCCCTCATTGATTTTTTGAGGCGGTTTTCTGCCGTTATTTGCAAATTTAAAAATATATTTTTCACCGTCGTCAAAACTTTCAAGAATCATTTTATCTGCTTTTGCGTGTCTTGCGGCATTGTTAAGGCATTGCATTGTTGCAAAAGTCAGAACCCGTGCAACTGCATTGTTATCAGTCGGAAGATTTCCGACTGTTTCAAGCGTTATTCCGACAAGCTTTGCGGCATTTTCAATATCCTTAGCAAAGTTTTCGTCTTTGCAATCATTCTCTGCGGTATTCAGAACAGAAATATTGTTTTTCCACATTTCAAGTAATTTACTGTTATTTTCAGACAGAGTGCCGTTTTCAAGATATCTTCTTGTTGTTATCAGCGTACTGCCGAGCCTGTCATGAATTATCTCTTTTGTGCGAAGAATTTCTTCTTCTCTTGTCAGATCATAGACCATTTCATTGTATTTTTTCAGATGAGCATTAACCTTTTTTAACTCGCCTATTTCATATTCCAAGGTTGATGTAAGCTTTGTAAACTCTGTTATATCGGTTGCCGCAAGCTGAAAATACGGTTTTGAAAAAATTTCCGTTTCCGACAACGAAAAGCTGAAAACCCTGCCGTCCTTTAATCTGACTGTAAATGCCCCGTCATTTTCATATTGAGAAGCCTCTTTTATCTTCTCTCTGAATGGCATTGCAACATTAAGCGATTTACCCGTAAGTTCAAGGCATATGCTTTCCATAAGGTTATTTTTCAATACAACAAGTCCGTTTTCGTCAAAATAGCAAAGTCCTGTCGGCAAGCCGTCAAAGCTTTCTTTAATTGACATTGCGGTAATATCGGTATTCCTGCAATGATGAAGCCTTACCGTTATGTACACAGACATTATCGCGCAATATGCCGTTATGCCGACAGACAGAGCAAACGGCATTCTGCCAAAAAATTCAGCCATTTTATTAATTTGGTTATCGTAATATATTTTACTCAAGACATGAGTGCTTACTAAAAACATTGTCAAAGAGATTACTGCAATTATAACCGCTGAAATCGGTTTCCACAACCTGATTTTATAAAGAAAAGATTGCGTTGCGTTGTATATTGCCGCACAGGCAACAACAAATTGCACACTCATCAATATAACACAAACAAACGAACGCATTTCAAGGATGGATGTCATATGTCATCACCTCCGCTTTGCATACGAACAAACACAAACAGCGTGTCGGCGTCATATTCCGTGGTGACATTTCCGCCGAGTTTTATAATATCGTCAAGTAAATCATCGGGAATTTTCATTTCATTTTTGCTGTCACAGTTGATTTTTAAATCAATAAATCTCTCATTGACTTTTAAATTAAACAGCAACGCATCTGTGCAGCTCATTATGTGCCTTATAAAAATCCCGATAAATTTAAAAAGTGCAATCGTTTTTTCGGCTGAAATTTCTCCCGAAACATTACTGAAAAATGAACACGAAATTCCGTAAACAGAAATGTACTCGGCAAGTTCTCGGATACTGTTTTCAAGCTCAAAAGCATTCAGCATTTTTCTGCTTTTTGCCATAATGAGCAGATTGCTTATTCTCTTGATGTAGACATTAACAACACAGGCACCGGCATAATTAACCGCAATATCTCCCCTGTTGTTTTCAATATTTTTGAGTATATTTTCAAGGTCGCAAAGCTGAGGACGGATAAATTCGGTTATACTGTCATAGAGCTTGTTCTGTTCGGTTACTGCCGCTCTTCGTTTTTTCAGCTCTGCCTCTGATTTTAAGATTACATTGTATTCCGAAATCTGCTCTTTTACTTCCGAAAGTTCTCTGTTAATTCGGTTAATTGCCGATATATCTTCCGTCCAAACTGCCTTACCGCCTTTTATATTATGCTTTTTAAGAATTATATTTTCATCAATCACAACACTGTTACCGTTTTGCAGAACAACATCTTTTGAAACATTTGTTGCGTTTTTAGAGCGGTATTTCACATTGCCCTCATTGTCAAATATGAGAGTGTTAAGATTTGACGCATTGAAAAAATCGCCGTAACCCGTATTTGACGGCACAAGACCTATCTGAATAAGGCTTTCCCATAGAGCAATTGAGGCAAAACAGAACACCTCGGGAACATTGTAAATTCTAAGTCCCGAATATCCGTGATTCAGATTATTCCAGAGTGTGTAAATTATTGCAACAAGAATTATTACAATCGGAATCCACAGCTTTTTGCGTGTTGCGGAAATTCTGCATCGATTGATTGAAAGCACAATTGACGAAAGTACAAGTATAAAAATCCACACTGCAATTACATAGTAAACAGGACCGTAACTGTATTGTTTGTTCCAATTGTGAAAATCAGGTTCAAATACAAAAGCAAGCTGATGAAAATCGTTCGTCATAACAAGCAGCACAAGAACGGCGGCAGGTATAATCAAAAGATATTTTCGGTTATTTGTATTTTCGGGCTTACCGATATTCAGCATTGCAAAGAACATTATAAGCGGCAAAAACACCATTGCTATGTAATATGAATACCAAAGATACCGTCCGTATGTGTTGACGTCGGCAGGGCTGTTGTATTTTATGGCACGAAGAGCCATCCACAAGAGCATAAGCGCCGCAGATATCACAAGGCAGATTCGTATATTCTTCTGAACAATACGATATGCAACAGACACACCCCAACCTATAATAAGCCCGGAAAAGATAATAACATCAAAATTTTCAATATAATTGTCCGCCGAGGAAGTAAGATGAGAAAAAATTCTCACCGCACCTCCAAACAGAAATATAATTATCCCGACAACAGTCAGAAGCTTTGTTTTGTCAACTTTGCGAACCATATGCCACCCGTCAGTTATTTCAAGTTTAATTTCAGCAACATAATTTTTTCAAAACACCAATGTTGCACACCATTTTATTACATAATAACACAATAAAACGGATTATACAATTCATATTTACCGCAAACTTAAACGAAAAAGTAAATAGTTAATTTCCAGAGTAACTTCCACGGTGGAACTTACTTTGGAAATTAACGCACTGAAATCTTCCTTATTTTGGACTGTAATCAATCGTGGTATTCTTAACAAACTTATTAAACTACAAAAGGCACATAACCGAAAGTGATAACGGTTATGTGCCTTATTGTTTTTTGCAATGCTGTTTTTTCACAGTCCACGAGTAAAATTTGTACCCTAATTAGATTTACACTATTCTCAAACGTGCCGATTTTGTGTCATTGTCAATCGCATATTTTACTACTTTATAGATTTACACTATTCTCAAACGTGCGTGTCGGTTGCACCACAGACACAAAGTTTTACTACCTTATAGATTTACACTATTCTCAAACACTATACATATGATTGTGTGAACACCGTAAGTTTTACTACCTTATAAATTTACACTATTCTCAAACACTTTCTGTTGTTCAAGAGCCTTGAGATAGTTTTACTACCTTATAAATTTACACTATTCTCAAACGTGTGTCTTTTTATCGTGATATTGTTTGCAGTTTTACTACCTTATAAATTTACACTATTCTCAAACCTGAGCCGTTGACAAGCGTATGCTTATCTTGTTTTACTACCTTATAAATTTACACTATTCTCAAACAGTTTTTTTCCATGTACCATACAATGTAAAGTTTTACTACCTTATAAATTTACACTATTCTCAAACATATAGACGAGGCTGATTGATGGAATGACGGTTTTACTACCTTATAAATTTACACTATTCTCAAACCAAGCTGTCTGACTCTTGACTGGGACAACGGTTTTACTACCTTATAAATTTACACTATTCTCAAACCTCAAATTGAGAATAAAATACACCCACTATACTGTGCACGGCAAATCTATAGGGTTATTTTATAACATTTGTATAATGATTGTCAATAAAATTCGCACAAATCATTATCAATCACAACAAGTTTTTCGTATTCAGAAACTTCTTTCGGTACTGAGTTTTCGATGTTAAGCAAATATGTACCGTGCATAACAGCAGATTCCAAAAGATTTTCACATTCACCGTCATCAAGATAAATATGCAGATTTTGAACAATAAAACACTTTATTCCCAGATACTCTTTCATAAGTTTGAAATATCTTAAAAGATGACCGACATTATCATCCGAGGCATCTGCAGGCGCAAATGAAAACAATTTTACTAATGCCATTGTTTCGATACTTTCGCAGAACTGAAAATCATAATCATTTTCCTTAGAAAGCTCGTAGCACAAGCTCACAAAGGAGAGCGGCAGTAACCGAAACAGCCATACTTTCAATAACAAGCACGGATATTTCACTTATATGCACCTTTACCGTGCTTTCAACATCACGCACAACAAGGTGTCCCATGCTGTAATCCGGCTTTGATGTTTTCGTAATTACTACCGTTCTCCAACTCATCTAAATATCCTCTTTTCTGATAACTTACATATGTAACAAATCAATCTTCTTCTCAAACAAACCTGTTACCGACTGATGAACAAGATAAATCGACTTTACACCTTTAACCTCCGACAATACGGAATTTAAACCAACTCTTCCCGAAGAACTACCCTCACCAATATATGTAAGATTTCCTAAAACAGCATTACAATGTATGATTTTGAGTATTTCTGTAAGAACAAAACATTGTTTTCTTACATCCAGTTTTTCAAAAGCATCACGGTGAGATGCGATTTTAACACCCATATCACCAAATTTAACTTTTAAAACTGTATCTGTCATTTTATAGGTTAAAATATCAAATAACTCAATATTCTCATCGGTACTCACTTTGTCACGCTCTGTAATATTGTAATTTTCAGGTTTGGAATTCAACTTAACGACATTTCTGATATATTTTTCTGTATCATAACTAACTGTTAACTGCATGGCTGGTTTGTATATAATTTGCTTACCAGTCTTGGCACTTATGTGCATTCTGAAACCGTCAATTTCAATGCAGGCATTATATTTTACAACAGGAATCAGAACCACTGGATTTTTCAAGCCAAGATTTTCACTCAGATATTTTTCAGGGTTTGCCTCATACCGAGCCTTAATGTAAGAATCAATTGCAACAAGCTGACGCATTTCTTTGCCCTTTTTGCCCTCGTATTTAACAAATGAAAAGTACGAAGATGCCGGCTTGTCATAACCTCCGTATTTACTGATATCCGAAAGCGGAGAGTTCTGCTTTAGCGAAACCTGACCGCTTCCTTTTTTAAGAGGATTCATCTTGAAGAGTCCGCCGTTCCTTGTTAAAGCATACCTTGTAAAACGGATATTGTTCTTGTTCATAGTCTTTCTGACAATTTTGATTGACTTATTATCATCAATTGACCATGCGTTCGGTGTATTAAAACTGAACATTTTGTTAAGACTGTATGTTTTAGTCTGCAAACCTTTTATAAATATGGATTTGTTGTGTGTACAGCGTTCGTTATACACATTGCCGACAACAATATTTAGATAGGCATCTTTTGCATGGTGAAAATCGTTTACTTCTCTGCATTTTAAGAAATCATATTCGTGTCTGAATTCAGAAACCGTTGACGCTTTTACATACACAATTTCAGTATCGGGATACAATTCTTTAAAAAGTGACGCAACTGCTTTTGTTGATTGAGATGTTTCAACAATCTGTCTTGCAATAAAATCTGAAAGTTCGCTGTCAGAAAGCTCAGTTGCCCTTGTAAGCCTCTCGTACTTTTTCTTGCTAATAAGGCCTTTATCCATAAGCAAATGCCAGAAGCCTTTCATCTTTTCACGAATTGAACTGTCAAGCGGATATGTATTATCCTTGTGAGCATTAACCTGTTTCTTTACAAGGACACGGTTATCAAGGCTGTCATCTTTAACTTTTGAACGAGGGAAAATGTGATCCACATCGTAAATGTTTTGATTGTACAATTCCGACAGAGTTATCGGTTCTCCCGTGTACATACACTTGCCGAATTGAGTATAGTAAAAATACAGTCTGTCTCTTTTAAATTCATCATCAGGTGTTTTTTCAAGAGATTCCCAGAGTTCGCCCGAATCTTCACCGCACTTTTTATATAAATCTACAAGCTTGGTCTTTCTTGACTCTTTACGGCCTTTGTCGCCTTTCACACCGTCTTTTCTTGTCATCTCAACAAATATCTTTTTAGGTGCATGACCTTGAATTTTGTTAATTTCATGCATAATTTTCAAAGACTGATACACAGGTCGTTTTACCGCAGGAGAAATATAGAGATTCTCCACCATTTTCTCAAGGCTTTGCCCTGTCTGAATACCGTCAAGATAGTTTTGTCTGCTCTGTTCAAAACCGTATTTTGAGCCAAGCAGCTCCATAAGATTATCATTTGTCTGCCATAGTGCATGGATAATGTTAAATTGCAACTCGCCTGTATTTTTATCGACATTATAAACTTCGGTAAGAAACTCCTTTGATAATCTTCCCCAATCCTTGTATTTGAGTTTAGAAATTCTCATTATATCTTCATCAGATAATTTTGAACCGAGCTGCCTTTTTAAACGCTTTCTTAAAAGTTTTTTATCATCGCCAAATACAGTTATAGCTTTTATAGCGTCCTCTTTTTCGCTGTCGGTCAGATTAAACTGTGACATTTCAATTGCGGAACGCATACTTGACTTAAAATCACCGTCAATGCCTGTAATATCGGGCGTAATACCTTTTTCGCTTTTTAGATAATTTAGCAAATCTTTTCTTCTGACCTTTTTATGCGTCATAAACAAGTCATTAAATATTGCCTGTTTAAGACTTACATCAGGCTTTTTTCCGTCAAGTCTTAAATTATTCAGTTCATTAAGAACCGTAAAAGCACTGTATAAAATCGAATTCTTAGGTATTACATCCTTCGTTGGAAGATATGTACATTTTGAAGTCAGATTATTTATAAAATTCTCTGCCGATTGTTCTATGTCAACAACACTGTCGAAATTCCACGGATATATTTTTTCATCACTTCTGACAAGCCACGATTTTAGGCTGTGATTATTCAGCGGACCTACATAATACGGTATTCTGAATTCAAAAATTTTGACTATCTTGTCACTTACAGAAATTCCGTTTTCATCTTTTTTATTAAGAAATTCAAGATATGTTGAAGCATTTTTCAGAATTGCTTTCAGCTCACTCCTATTCACCTGCATAGGAATAATGCCGTTGTCTTTTACGACAATTTTCGGCATAAATGTGCCGTTTTCAATCTTATCAAACATTTCTTCATAGCCTGTTTTGTCAAGCTTTTCAAACTTTTTCTTCAGATATTTGCAAAATTTGTCTTGAGGATCTACATCAGGACGATATATAATAACACCGTTTTTACCGTTTTCTTTGTACTTTCCGCAATATGCCGTATAGTTATCAAGCTTGTCCTTTGTAATTCTAAAGATTTCGCCATATAACGATTTACATCTCTCTTTAACGAAATCTTTGAGCATTTTCAAATCAGAACTATGTCCTTCATATGTTTTGACTTTAGCAAAGGAAATATACTTTTCACCGTTCAAAATATCTGCAAGAATTGCCCAGTCATAAACCGCCTTTGCTTTTTCGATAAGTTCAAACTTTTCTTGTAACAAATCACGGTATGTATTTTCATTATCGTCATAACCGCTTTCAAAGGTAATACCGTTTACTTCCTCACTGTCAAACGACTTATCACCGAACATATCGGAAAATTTAACCTTTCTGCCACACATCAAATCTATCAAAGCGGTTTCATATGGATTATTTCTTTTACTGTAACCGAAAAGCTTGTATGACTCGGACGATTTTGCAGTTTTCTTCAATGTTTTGTCCTTTAATATTTCTGAAAATCTTAACGAATCATTGCACTCAAATTCAATTTCATATTCTTCTTTTAAGTAAAGTTTTAAATCGTCAAAAAGAGTTTCAAAAGAGGATTCACTTTCAAAATCAGACCCCATATTATCAAACAAGAAATGTCCCCTGTGTTTTATAATATGATGTAACGCAAGATATACAAGTCTTATATCGTGTGGTTGTGAGCTCTTAATCAATTCTTTTCTAAGATGATATATTGTAGGGTAGTCTGTATGGAATTCTTTATCGGTGTAATTACTGTCTGCAAAAACCGCATACGGAACATTTGATGATTTGTCATCAAGATACAGACAACTTTCTTTTAATCTCTGAAAAAAAGCATTGTCAACTTTTGAAATTTCCTCATCAAAAAGCATTTGCAGCCATTCAATACGGTTTCTTTTTCTCAAGCCTCTTCTTCGTGCCGATCTAAGAGTTCTTCTCTCGGCAGCTGAATTACTCTCCTCAAAGAGATCAACACCCCACATAGCATTGCCTTTAAATTTGCAGAGATTGTAATCTGTATCGGCTACTGCATATCCGACAGAATCCGTTCCTATATCAAATCCTGCATAATAATCGTTATTAAAATTCTTCATAAATTTCCCCCTTTTCTATTGACAAAGTATTTATTTTGTAATATTATTAAGATAATCTAATTACCTTATTGGATTTACACTATGAGTTCAAATAAAAATTCATTCTATCCGTTGCTTAGGCAACCATCACAGTGTGTGATTTGAGGATTCGGTTTTCCGAATCCTTTTCTTTTGTTTAATTTTAGCACGTACTGTAGTTATTTTCAATATCTTTGAGTTGTTTTATCCTTATTTTTAGTATATTTTATTCAGTTATATAATTTCGGTATACTTTCTATATATTTTGCATAGTATAACATACTACTATCAGTATGTCGTATTATACATTTTTAAAATCAAAAGATTTCTGCCCCGCCAATTGCTTGCGGTGCGTAACCTTAACCCTCATCAAAGCCCTTCTATTTCAAATATTGCTCTATAATAAAAGTTAGGGCAGAAAAAGAGCTGCAAATAAAAAGTAAAAAAAGTAGAGCATATTTTGCCAAAATCCGTTAAAAGGAATTGCTTAAAAACCTGAAACGGAGGACAAAATATGCTCTACAGATATTTTACAGAAAAACTCTTAGGGTTCTGCTCGAATGTATTCAGTCAAAGACATCAAAGAACTTAATGCTAAAAACATTGAATATCCCGACGGCTCAATGCACACGCTTTACGAAGCAGAACAACAGCAAAGAGTCTACGAACGCAAAATTCGTGAAACAAAACGAATACTTGCCGCTTGTGATGAGGCTCTTAATAACCTCTCTGACGAAGAACTATTACAAAAATTAGAGAAAGAATTCTGCCACTATTCAAGCAAGTTGAAATGGCAGGAATCAGAACTGAATAGCTTTTGTAAAAGAACAGGATTACTTCCCGACCGTTCTCGTCAACAGGCTTATGGTTTTGGAAGAAATACGGCTCAAAAAGCTGTTTGGAAAAATAAGAAACTAAAGGTTGATGCGGCGGCAAATAGTGCTATTAGAAATACAGGCAAGGTTTTGGAGTTTAATAGCAAAGCAAGTTTTTATAAAAGTAGCGCCTAAACATTCCTTTTTCATGAGTATCTTATATTATTTACTTCAAATTCAGCTTCTGAACGATAATGTTATTCCAATTCTTTGATTCCTACACTTTTCAAATACCGGTAAATTCCGTCATAATATTCTGGTTTTGCAGTCTTGTCAGTTTCATCACCTGTCGGTACAAAAATAACAAATCCCTGTCTTGCCCTCGTCAGGAGGACTCTATAAGCGTTTTTTAAATAAAGAATATTATCTGCAGATTTTATATTTTACCATTTTGTGCCAACAAATTTCAGATGTTTGAAATCACCATTTTCAAATCTTAAATCTGCATCCCAACAAACAATTGTCCAATCAAGTTCAAGACCTTGAATGTCGAATTCTGTTGCGGTTTCCTCTAAATGAAATGATGAACGAACATCGTTTTTACCGTTTAAAAACCAATTCGTGGCTTCAATTTTATTTTGAACCCATATACCGTATTTTCTGAGTCTTTTGGCACCGGAGCTTGCAGTAAGCCCATATCTTTGCGATCCTTTTGCCTGACTTCTAACCCATAGTTTTGCTTTGTGTAGATTTCGAGTCACAAAGACAGGATAATCATTGTTAAACTGCTCATACAATCTTTTAGCAGTATCAATATCCACATCAAGAAGAGCCTTTACAAAATTTGAAACATTTTCACTTCTGAATGAACGTAACGAAACGGCTAAGTGCAAATCTTCAATTATGTTTACATTCATATTTTTCGTCATTTCGGCAAAATTGTGCCCTTTGGAATATTCCTCATCGGTGATTTTATCTGAAACATAAATGTCCCAGTTTGGATAATTATGTCTCAATGAATCAAACCATTCATAAATACCAGCCGATTCACCCTTATTGATTTCTTGACCGCCACCGATTAAACATATTATTGTAGCCCAGTCATTGTGACGGTTTAATATACTAATCAGGAATTCAGGTTCTGACATATTAAAATCTTCAATATGTTTCTTCTTTTTCATAAAATCAGTCAAATTTTGTTCGTCCCAAGCTCGTTGGGCTTCATCGAAAATTGCAACTTTTTCAACAGGAGGAGTATCAACAGATATTGCGTCATCCCTAAAATGATGAATAATTTGTATAAATTCTTTTACCTTTCTGGAGGCTTCTTTTCTTGAAATATTATTTCTCTTTGCATCATCACGAGCAAGTGCTTCTTGTAAAACATCAACAAGCGGTCCATTGCCCGAGAGAAATACAGCATGCTCATCTTCAGCTATTTTCTGCCTTTCTACAGCTATATTAAGACCTGCAAGAGTTTTTCCTGCACCTGGAACACCTGTAATAAAACAAATTGATTTTCTGTTATGAGCTTTGCTATAATCTATAATTTTATTGATCGCTTTAGTAGTTTGATTAAGATTTTTCGCACTTGCATCATTTCTCGAAATATCTTCAACATTGTGACCGAGATACAAGGCCTGTGCAGCCTCTATAATCGTCGGTGTTGGCATATAAAGTGAGTTAATCCAATCATCAGGTATTATTTCATCCTGAATAAATTTTAAAGAAACTTCTGTTATGTATTTGGCAATTTCGTATTCGTTGCAACAAATCGTTTCTAAAACATTATCTTTTGAAATCCGAATTTCTTGTTTTACGCTGTGAGCCTTAGTAGAAATTAAAATTGGAACTAAAAGTCTGTTATGACTTTCTTTGTGAAAACAACTTAAATCAAAAGCATAGTCAGTTACTTGTTCAATAGCATATGAAGGGTATTTCTTTTCACCAACTTTAAATTCTAACAGAAAAATTATTCCTTTATAAATAACAATATTATCAATTCGATTACCTATTCGTGGAATGGTATATTCAAATATAATATATCCATCTAAAAACTGAGATAACTCTCGCTTCAAAATTTCAATTTCCCTATTCCAAGTATTCTTTTGTAAGTCCTCAGCAGAAAACTGGTCATTCGTTGTTATTTCGCCAAATATACTGTAATTATCTTGATTTAGGAAACTTTGAATGTCATTTGAATAATATGAACGTTTTACCATTATGTATTCCTCATTTAAAATTAGTTATATGATTATCATAACATATATATGTATTATTGTCTATTGTATGGTTGAAAATGTCAATGTAATAAAAGATAGATTAAAAAGCATGGCACCATGCCCGCGGTGATATTTTAAGATTTATAGTCAGGCGTATATTCATAAACATATTAATTCTACAACAAAACAAGCGGCAGTTTAAACAACCCCCACTTGTCAATTTCAATTATTCTGTTTTAATGCTACCCCAACTATTGACATTGAGCCTCAATTTCAATTATTCTGTTTTAATGCTACCCCAACTATTGACATAGAGCCAAAAGAAAACAGAGTAGTCAAAAGACTACTCTGTTGTGGCTCCCCCAACTGGGCTCGAACCAGTGACATCATGATTAACAGTCATGCGCTCTGGCGAGTGTAGGGAAATAGCAGTATAAAACTAATTACAATATCAATTTAAAACTTCACTTGTATTAGTTTTATATCATATTGTTTTACCCTCGATGAATATTTTTTCAACAGATTTTCTCCATAATTCAGGTATACTGTTCCAATCTGTCCAATTATCTTGTATATATTTATATGCTACAAATGGTTTATTAGATTTTGGAGCACTATATCCTAAAACGTCCTCGATACAATTTTGTAACACAACTAATTTATCATCATCATTTAAGGCATTTCTTATAGGTTCATTAAAACGTTCTGCACCATCAGTTTCAAAGTCACCATCATGTATAACGTAAACATCTATTGCCATCGCTTTTAAATATTTAACTAAAGGAATAATTACAGCTTTGCCACGAGCTCTTACAATATGCCAATCAGATAATATTTGATTCTTTAGATCATATGGCATTCTGTTTATTGTTTCAGTCAAGACCACTTGTTCAGTATCACCTTCTACAACCAAAACCTTTTTAACAAAAAAGCATCTAGCAATTGACTCATCAATTTTTAAAATCATTTTTATGTACTCTTTTGAATCTTCTTGAAGATTTATAAATTCATCCGTAACATTAAACGGCATAGATTCAACTACTTCAGCTTTTCCATCTTCCAACATATCATCGTTTATAGTAGTCCATAAACTATTTAGTACTTGAGATGGTTTTTTGCTAATATCAATCATATATGGTGAATGTGTTGTACAGACGATTTGATTATTAGCATTTTCAGCCAAATTATATATAGTGTCTCTCATTTTATTAATCGCATTTGGATGCAAATAAATTTCAGGTTCTTCAAAACCAATAATTAAAGGTCTTGTTTCATTATTATTTTTTCGATTATCTCTTAAACTTTTATATCTTAATAATGCAAACACTGTAGATCTGATAAGTCCTGTTCCCTGTAAATTGGCAGGTGTCGCTATATTACTATTCATTTCTATTCCAAAAGTTGGCTTTATCACATTATCAGCATCGCTTAAATTAGCTGATGTTGTAATTCCTGTTCCAGGAAAAATTTCTGATACAATATCATTAAGTTCTACAATCATTTTAGAAATTTCAGTACTAGAATCTTCGGGATCTAATTCTTTACTAAGCTTATCTAGATATTTTTGAGCTTCTTTATAATTCTCTGAAGATTCTCTTATTTCAGAAAACAATTCATTTAATGTCTTTTGAAGTGTTCCAGATGATCCTGTTATCTCATCCTCCTTATCTTGTGCCGGTATAAGCAAATATTTGGGCAATTTACTCATTACATTCTGAGGAATACCACCAGGATTTTCTACCCATACTTCTTCCGATTCATCAAATTCATATATTTCATCTACTGTATCAAATAACCTTTTTTCTTTAGCTGTCAACTTTTTATTCTTATCTAATTGTTTTATTTTATCTGGTAGACTATCCTCATTTAAACCATTATCTAAATAATCTTGTACAGTATTACATGCCTCAAAATTAGTTTTAATTTCCCTTTTAAATTCTTTGGTTTCAATTTTTGCTGCAGATGATCCAAATTTGAAAGTTTTCCTGTAAATAAAACTCAGCCCTGTTTTACCAGCAACATTATCAGTAGATGGTATTACTCTACCTTTAAATCCCCTCCATAACTTTGCTTCAATAGGTAAATCACAGAATTCTGCTGTCAAAATAATCTCGTCAGCAATCCGTTTATTCTCTCCTTCAGCAGTGATGCACGAAAAATACTCATTTAGATTTACTTTTGGTTTATTATTTAGCAAATAATCAAGAGCATACAAAATACTACTTTTACCAACATTGTTTTCACCGATTAAAAATGTAGAATCAGAAAAAACAATTGTAGTATCATAATGCTTTCTAAAGCCCTGAATTCTCAGTGAATGTAAATACATTTAGCACTCCCTCTTTCTATAACACTTTTAACAAAAAATATGTTATACATAATCAGCTTATATAGTAGAATAATCATTAAATTTTAGATAGACTATTTATATTTTTCTTTTATATGTTCTGTCACATCTGAAATTTCAGGAAACAATTGACCCCTGTTAATCGAAAACTTGTCCAGCTGTTTTAAAATTCCCTTTTTAGCTTTTTTATCTATTATATAAATTTGAATTTTAGTATGTTCTTTGTATCTGTATTTATTGACTACATTATCTGTTAAATCAAACAGCCCACAGATTATAAAAGCACCGTCTTGCTTAACAATTCTATCATTCTTTTTCTCAGCAAGGACAAAAAAGCAGCTTAAAATATCATCTTTTACTATCTCATCTCTAAATGCAGGCTTTTCCAACTTTACTTCATGAAGAAGTCTAATTGCTTTACGGTTAAAATCATTTTCATTAAGAGTTTTATCTTGTGCCCATGTGAGCAGATTCTTCTTCATATTGGATTTAAATAATGGTAAACTAGCTAATATCGAAACCGTATCGCTTTTTGGGTACTTAATTTCATCCGTTTTCACATCAAAAACAATCAATTCACCTTGGCTATTAAAATTATCGCAACAAGCAAAATAAAGTGCCACCAAAGGATTTTTTGTAATATCTAAAAGTCTTGTGGGTAATCCATAGTGTTGCATTTCTACTAAATAATCAAGATGGGTAACGCAATTTGCAAACGAATTCGGACACTCTATTACGGTTTCATTGTATAGGTCACATTCATGCTCATACCAACTATTTAAACGCATTACCGAAGGAAGTAAAACATAATTCACATCAGAGTGACCTCTATAATATATACTGCTTCCAGATTTTCCAATTGCTTGTATTATTTTATTTGCTTTATCAAATGAAGTTATTAGATTAATCTCTACTTTGGATTTTATGTATATAATAGTCTGAGCAAATGACAATTTATCTAATTCAAAAGAACGGCTAAGTTCACTCAACATGTCCTTTGTAGCATTTTTACGATCCTCAGAATTACTATAAATTCTATAAATCCAATAAACTATCGCTTTAGCTTCAATAACACTCAATTCTGTTTTTTCATTGAAATAAACAGAATTGTTTTTTAAAAAGTTTCTCCAATATTTATTTGCTACAGCTAATTTTGGATAAGAATTTTTATAAAGATAAGCAAAAGGCGATTTCATTGCAGACAAAGATGCATACATCTCATTTTTATTTATTCTCGCAAATATGTATTCAGACATATCACAATAGAAATCCTTTTTAAGCTTATTAATAAATACAATTTCAAATACTTTTTTAATAATTTGGTTTTCTGCAAAATTGTTAGAAAAGAAAAACGCCATAAAACAATCTCCTTTAAAAAATAAAAACATATTTATAACGAATCTCATATCACACTTTACATGATTATGAGATTTTGGTTAATCTTCACCATAATCGCTATGATTGTGTTTTTTTAATTTAATACAATAATTTTTCCTCTCTCCCTACACATCTCCGACAAATGAAGGATAACTATTAATTATC
>ENA-OWPB01000897-OWPB01000897.1-human-gut-metagenome-genome-assembly--contig:-NODE-897-length-32809-cov-4.493985_pt1 | contig 32809 bp, 33 predicted proteins | sample MGYA00248260_ERZ651838 | MGnify/ENA primary metagenome ERZ651838 (study PRJEB26924, sample SAMEA4378304) | human gut metagenome | biome: human gut; feature: human-associated habitat; material: faeces... | reverse complement strand
ACTGGGGTCTGACACTGGATCAGTTATGCATCTATTTTGGGGATCGGATCCAGCCAGAGGATATCGATTAAGCAAAGATTCAATCGCATATCAAGGGTAAATAAACGCCCGATTTTCTCGGGCGCCCTTGACATGCAATAGAATCCATGCTACTAAATAAACAACAGGCTGAACAGCAAAGTATGCCATTCAGCCCATTACATTATATTTTTGTATTCTATAAACCTATGATTTTATCATCAATCTGAGAGGTTTACACAGAATAATTTACACTACCTCAAAATTTGCAATATTGCCATTAATAAAGAGTATCTATGTTACGCTTTGCTCAGTAGCTTCGTGCAACAACAATTTCAGGATAAAACACATCAGGTAGCTATGCCAAAGCTGGCTCTTGAACGTATTCTCACAACACTTATACCTCTCCCTCCATTGAATGAGCAAAAAAAAATCGTCAATACTATTAACAAATGTATTTACCAGCTTAATAGTATTTAGAAGTTCTTAAATTTAAAAATAGCCGCCCCATGATTTGAAGGCGGCTATTTTTTACCAGGTTACGATTTTGTCGACAAGTTCTTGTTGCTCGCTGGCGGTGCGACGGAGATAAATGCGTGTTGTTTCGATGCTCTCATGCCCCATAAGATCGGCAAGCAGAGCAATATCATTGTACTTTTCAAGAAAGTTTTTTGCGTATCTGTGACGGAATGAATGTGGATAAACTACCTTTTTATCAAGTCCGTATTTCTCCGCATAGTTCTTGAGCTGCTGCGAAATTCCTCTTGTAGTAATTCTGTCACCATATCTGTTAAGAAATAAATAGCCGGAGAAACGATTTGTTTCCTCTAACCATTCAAGAGTTTCTTTTTTTAATTTTTTTGGTATATATAATCGTCGAAGCTTTCCGCCTTTTGTGTATAGGTCGAAATAACCGATTTCAATATGTTCAATTTTAATTTGAATCAATTCGCTTACTCTTGCTCCGGTAGCTGCCAGATACCAAACGACAAAATACCATTCCTTATTTCCATCCTTTTTTAATTGCTTTTTTAGGAAATTGTAATCTGCATTGCTGATAACATTTTCTAAGAAATTCTTCTGCTGTACCTTAACAGCCTTAAGCTGTAATTGCTGTTCTTCTAAATACTCCAAGTACTTGTTTATTGCCTGTATACGCAGATTAACAGTTTTAGGCTTAAAGAATTCCATTAGATATCCTTTGTATGCAAGCAAATTTTCTTTGCTGACAGCATCGTAATTCTCAGTGAAATAATTCACTGTCCACAGATACGAAGTAATCGTATTTTCTGATAAATTGTCCTTTCTCATGTATTCTTCAAATGTTAGTTTGGTCTTCATAAAAAGACACCTCCGATATAATATTTTTGCGTGAAACCCGCTCTAATATTATATCGAAAATGTTTACACTCCTCTTATTATGAGAAGCTTGATGGCGAGGTGTTCTGTATTGACAAAGAAATACCGTATGATATTCCTGACACTTGGACTTGGATGCGATTAGAAAACTGCTGTGTTAAAGAAATTCGCCGTGGAAAGTCTCCAAAGTATACAGAAAATAGCACTGTTCTTGTATTCGCTCAAAAATGTAACACAAAATACAACGGCATTGATGTGAGTTTAGCACAATATCTCGATGAAGCCACCTTAAAGCGTTATCCGTCTGATGAATATATGCAAGGTGGTGATGTGGTAATTAACTCTACAGGAACAGGCACTCTTGGACGAGTCGGAATTTATAGAAATACCGATAATACTACAGGTCTATCAATTGTTCCTGATTCTCATGTTACGGTAATTCGTAGCTTTAGTTGCATCAGCTCACATTACCTATATGCGTTCATGAAAGCTCATCAAAGCGAACTTGAAAAGAAAGGCGAAGGTTCAACAAATCAAAAAGAATTAAAGCCGCTTACATTAAAGGAAATGCTCATCGCAGTTCCTCCGTTATATGAACAGGAACACATTGAAAACGCAATAGGCACTGCATTTAGTCGCCTTGCTGTAATTGAAGAGAGTCTCAATTGAGACTCTCTTCAATACAATTTAATCTTTCAAACAATTCAGTTATTTTATCTACTATTTTTAACTGCTCTGCTAATGGTGGAAGTGGAACAACAGCCCGTTTAAGCATATCTTGAGTGAGCTGATTGATTGCTGTAGAATTACTGTCATCAAATACACTTCTAAAGAAATTGGAACGTAGAAAATGTACAATATAATTAAAATATGGTGTCCTGTATACTGCCATAAAAGCTCCAAATGATACTTTTTCATCAAATTTAGGAATTAAAGTACATTTTCCTACAAGAGAACGACTGCCATTTCTGGCACATATTAAAATATCATCTTTTTGAACAAATTGATTTTCTCTGATAGAAGTCTTTACACGCACTAAATCGGTAAGATTGATTTCATCATTTACAATATTGCAAGAACGCAAAACTATAATGCCTTGAGTATCAACATCGACAGGACGATACGTAAGACCAATATTTGTTGTACCAATCATTGATAAATTGCACCATTTCCAACCGTCAGGAAGTTCAAAAGGAAGTTGCTCATCAATGCAATTTATTTTCCCGTCAGGTAACTTCTCATAATAAGAGTTATCATCACCTTTGAAGATAATAGACTCCTTCTTATCACGCTTGATTTTGCCTTGTTTAATCAGTTCTTCTTTCTCCGCTTTGATGCGTTCTAGAAGAACAGAAGCCGGCTCATCATTTGGATCTTGTGGCACAAGTTGACCACGAATAGCAAGATCAAGAATCTTAGATTTTGCTGTTGATATTAAATCGCTAACTTTACATTGTTCATTTGCAATTGTTAAAACTTGAGATATACAATTGTTCAATTTACCTATAATAGATACTTGTTCATCCATCGGTGGTAATGGTATCAGAAAAGTTGATAATGTTTCTGCACTTAGCCCTCCTCTGCCAGAACCAACTTGTTTAGATAAAATTTGCGCTTGAATATAAGAAGAAATAATAACACTATGAATATATTTTCGCAATTCAAGATTCATCAATCTAATAATCATCACATGCTGATTAACATTTGCAATATCAAATTCATCTGGAACCAATGCACATCTTCCGATAGATCCGCCAGTGATATTTAGTAAAATATCTTTGGCTTTAACAATACTTCCAGATTTTTTTTGATTGATTTCTTCAGAAATATATGCAACATCAGTCAAAATCAAGCCATCATTATATACATTTTGAGAACGTATAAATTTAATTCCAGACGTAGTATAAACAGCAGATCCTCCTGTAGGTGTACTCCCTGCTCCAATTTTAATCGAAAGAGATTGTAAGCGACACCAGCACCACCCTTCTGGCAATTCAAACGGAATCTCAGCCTCAATACATTTCATAGTTCCATCCTGAAACTTCTCATAATGCAAATTATTGATACTGGACAAAATGCGCATTTTGGAAACTGTGTGTATTAATATGCTGTTGTATGATATACTGATGCTGGAGATTTTGTGCAGCTTTAGAAAAGACGGTAGCATTCATTCAGAAAATTTATATCAGATATTTGCTTATGTGAAGAATCTGGACATGAATAACACAGGATTTGTTTCGGGAATGCTTTTGTATGCAAAAACACAGGAAGCGATTGTCCCAAATAACAGATATTTCATGGGAGGAAATACGATTTGGTACGAACGTTAGACTTAAATCTTTCCTTTACGCTGATTGCATCTTAATTAGAAAAAATAGCAGAAGAATGTCTTGAAATAAGCAGCGAATGTTAGGAATAATTGTAGAATAATTTTAAACTGTCAGTTCAATGTATTTTTTGTTTATCCGTATATAATGTATTAAGTTAAAAGTGTAGCCTCATCGAAAAAATATCTAGAACTATTTTCAGAAAAGTGCTACACTAATAAAGCATCATGTTTCGGGATGGAGAAGATTACGGAGGTATCAAAAATGCAACCAATGTACGTATCAATTCAACAAAAAGAAACAGGTAATCGGATCAAGAGATTGCTGAAAGAGAATGGTTATACGGTCAAAGACGTTCAGGGCGCCATGGGATTTGAAAATCCACAGGCTGTGTACAAATGGCTGGCTGGCAGATCGTTACCAAGCATTGACAATTTCATTATTTTAAGCAGATTATTGCACGCCAGTATAGAAGATATCCTCGTCATTGACGGGGATATTGTTCGTTTATGGAGTTATTATATTGGTTTTATACAAACTAACAGTTTAGTGACAAAAATTGCCCAGATGATACAATGAGTACAAACGAGTCAACGTACCAGAATGATTGACGAGTGACGAATGTAGATCATGAACTGTTTTGGTTCATGATCTACTGACAATCAGATCAGTACATATAAAAAGCGTGGGATTATTGGGAGGTATATTCATGACGAATTTTTGGAAATTGAAGGATTTCAGACCATTTTCGGTTTGGTATGCGTACATTGATCATGAAGATTATCTGGCAGATTCATTATTTATACAGGAACAGGTTTCAGTACGATTTTCGCAGGAAATGGTGAAAAACGGAGAAAAATATCATGTTATTTTTGGAAGAGTTAGGAAGAAAGATTGCGAAAGATTTGAAAAAGCATTAGAAAAATTGCCGGACAAAATGTTTTTATGCGGTCATACAGATTATGCGGATTTTTGCAATGATATTGCTGAAAAACTTCGGATTGGAATGAAAGAGTTGGTGGCATAGAATAAAAATTTATGTCTTTTTAAACCGGTAGTTCAGTGAAATATTAGTGCGAGAAGTTTATACTGAATATAACAACAAAGAATAAATGCCAATAATTAGGAGGGATCTGTTATGCAGAAGATGACATCCGCGTATGCAAATAAAAAATTAAAGAGTCTGGAAGAGGATAAAGCATTTTGGGTAAATAAAGAAGCAGCTGCATGTACCTATGTTGCTGCAATTAATGAGGAACCGGTGATTCCGGAATATGATTATAAGGAAGTGGCACAGACCATTGAAGAGATCGATGCTAAGATGGCAGTGATCAAGCATGCTATTAATCTGAACAATGCTATGGCAAAAGTTCCGGTTGGCGATGAGAAGATGAGTATTGATACAATTTTGATTAAAATGGCGCAGTTAAACAAGCGGAAAAGTGTCCTTGATATGATGCGTAAAAATCTTCCGAAAGAGAGGGAGGACAATTCTTATAGAATCAGAAATGCAGTACCGGAATATCGCTACATCAACTATGATTTAGCCTTGATCAAACATGAGTACGAGCGGGTATCAGATAGGATTTTGCAAATGCAGATGGCGCTTGATAAGTATAATCAGACGGTAGAATTTGAGGTAGATCTCTAAGGGATAGGATTTCCTTAATAATTTTTCGGTTGATTTTCTAATAAAATAGCGAAATTTTCCGTACAGGATCATACATAGCTTTACAGTTCAGATAGGTTATTGTTTATTGATATTGTCTGTTTTGTTATGTGTTATGACATAAAGTTATGGTTCAAAGTTCAGGTTTCCTTTTTGGGAAAAATTAATGAAGATGATCTTGTAAAAAACCTGCAGGAAACTGTTTGTGTGGAGGTTCGGTTACATACACAGTATGCGGATTGCGAATGTCCGCTTTACCGGGATAAGACGGTTTCGCTGTTTTGATTGTATAACATAATAAGCAGTGGTTACTTATATCAGGAGAAAAACGCACATGAAAAAATATATATCACTGGACAAGCGCAGTAAGAAGGCGCAGAAAAAATATTACGCAGGATTTCGACGCACCTGGGATGGTGTGAATCCTGAGACCAGAATAATGCCGAATGGAAAGGCGTACAACCGAAAAAAGGATAAGGAAAAATTGCGAAAAAGCGACTGTTTATCGGAAAATGGATTTGCAGTCGCTTTTTTTATGAAAATATTTATGAAAAATCGTTCATTGACATCTGTTTTATCTCTGATAAAATAGGATAGACATGTTTATAGATCATGAGAGAATGAAAAGGTGACACAACATATGAGCAAAATTGGATTAATTGTAGAAGGTGGCGGAATGAAATGTGCCTACAGTGCAGGCATTCTGGATGCTTTCATGGATGAAAATATTACATTTGACTATGCCATCGGTGTGTCAGCGGGATCTGCTAATGTGGCATCCTTCCTGGCAGGACAGCGTGGACGTAATCTTCGTTATTATACAGACTGGATCAAAGATCCGGGATATTTCGGAGTGAAAAGTTTTATCAAAACCGGAAATCTGTTTGGATTGCAGCATATTTACGGCGATATGACAAACTCTACCGGTGTGGATCCGATTGATTTTCCAACACTGAGCGCTAATCTGACAGAATACTGGATCGTGGCGACCGATGCGGCAACAGGAACACCGGTATATTTTCCAAAGAGTAAAATGAAACAGGATGATTATCGTTGTATTATGGCTTCCTGTGCATTGCCGGCAGCATGCAAACCGATTGAAATCGATGGAAAACTGTATTATGACGGCGGCGTGACGGATGCGATTCCGGTACAGCGTGCCCTGGATGACGGCTGTGACAAGATCGTTGCGATTTTATCAAAACCGAGAAGTTTTGTGAAAAAACCGGAGGGTATGCGTTTCTTATACAGCAGAATGTGCCGTAAATTCCCGAATACAGTAAAAGCGCTGGATAACCGTCATATCATGTATGGCAAATGCCAGAAGCAGCTGTTTGATCTGGAGAAGGAAGGCAAGGCATTTATTTTTGCACCGAGCAACCCACCGAAAATGAGTACATACACCATGGATCGGAAAGTAGAGCAGCAATTATATGATCTTGGAATGAAGGATTTTCATGATGGCGAGGCTCAGTTGAAAACTTTTCTTACAGTGTAATATTTACTGAAAAAACGGGAAAAAGTTTTACATCTGGATAAGAAAAATCGGTTGATTTATACATAGACATAGTGTATATTTTTTAGTGGATGGACAAGAGACGGAGGAAAAAGTATGAGCGAAACAGTCCGCGTAGTAGTGGATGCCATGGGCGGCGATAACGCACCGGGAGAAATCGTAAAAGGTGCCGTGGAAGCAGTTCAGGCAGAAAATGATATCAAAGTATTTCTGGTAGGCAGACAGGATGCTGTCAATGCAGAACTTGAGAAATACACGTATGATAAGGAAAAAATCGAAGTCGTACATGCCGAGGAAGTCATTGAGATGGCAGAGCCGCCGGTAAATGCGATTCGTAAGAAGAAACAGTCATCTCTGGTAATCGGAATGAATATGATTAAGCATCAGGAAGCAGATGCCATTGTGACCGCAGGAAGTACCGGAGCAACTTTGGTTGGAGGTCAGGTACTGGTTGGAAGAATTAAAGGCATTGAGCGTCCGCCATTGGCGCCGTTAGTTCCGACAGAGAAGGGAGTTTCACTTCTGATTGACTGTGGAGCAAACGTGGATGCGCGTCCGTCACATCTGGTGCAATTCGCCCAGATCGGATCTATTTATATGGAGAACATTGTCGGAATTAAGAATCCGAGAGTGGCGATCCTGAACATCGGAGCAGAAGAAGAAAAAGGCAATCAGCTGGTGAAGGAGACATTCCCACTGCTGAAAGAATGTCCTGGTATTAATTTTATCGGAAGTATCGAAGCACGCGAAATTCCGCACGGTGGCGCAGATGTTATCGTCTGTGAGGCATTCGCGGGAAATATCGTACTGAAACTGTACGAAGGTGTGGCAGCAACGTTACTTTCCAAGGTAAAAGAGGGACTAATGTCATCTCTCCGGTCTAAAATTGGAGCACTTTTGATTAAACCTGCATTAAAACAGACACTGAAGTCCTTTGATGCCTCCCAGTACGGTGGAGCTCCTCTGCTTGGACTGAATGGTCTGGTGGTCAAGACACACGGTAGTGCGAAGGCAAGTGATGTGAAGAATTCCATTCTTCAGTGTGTGACCTTCAAGCAGCAGGACATTAATGGTAAGATCAAAGAGCATATTATTGTAGAAAAATAACAGGGAGGGAGGATTTGCGTCATGGAATTTGATAAAATTAAAAATATCATCAGTGAAGTGTTAAGCATCGATGCTGACGGTATTACAGAAGAGACTACTTTTGTGGATGATCTTGGAGCAGATTCCTTGGATATTTTCCAGATTATTATGGCAATCGAGGAAGAATTTGAGATCGAGATTCCGACAGAAGAAGCAGAAAAAATTACAACTGTTGGCGATGCTGTAGAGCAGATTAAGAAAGCATTGTAAGAATCAGTATAACAGGAAAATGGATGCTGTTGCAGTGAGTATTTTTGCAGCAGCATCCATTTGTGGATTAAACAGGAGGAAGAATATGGAACAGATCAAAGAGTTTCAGGAGAAAATCGGTTATCAGTTTCAGCAGGAAGGCTTGCTTCGTCAGGCTTTGACACACAGCTCCTATGCCAATGAGCATCGGATGAAGAAATTATCCGACAACGAGCGTCTGGAGTTTCTGGGTGATGCAGTACTGGAAATTGTAACCAGTGACTTTTTATATCATGAGCATTCAGATGTACCGGAGGGAGAACTGACCAGAGTGCGTGCAAGCATTGTATGTGAGCAGACATTGGCTTTTTGTACCAGAACACTGAACCTGGGAGATTATCTTTTCCTTGGAAAAGGTGAGGATCAGACCGGTGGCAGAAAGAGAAAATCTATTTTGTCGGATGCATTTGAGGCAATTATCGGAGCTATTTATCTGGATGGTGGTTTTGCTAATGCAAAAGAGTTTATTCACCGTTTTGTGCTGAATAATGTAGAGCATATGCAGCTCTTTTATGATAGCAAGACTATCCTGCAGGAAATCGTGCAGGGAGATGAGCATAGCGGAAAGCTGGAGTATGTGCTGGTAGATGAGAGTGGTCCGGATCACAACAAGAACTATACCGTGGAAGCCCGCATTGGAAATAAGAGCTACGGCTGCGGGGAAGGTCATACAAAGAAAGCAGCAGAACAGGAAGCTGCATATCAGGCAATTCTGGCGCTGAGAAAGAAGGACAAGTAAGGGATACACGCAGAATCAAAGGTGAGATTTTGAACGTATCGAAAGAGTAAACGGAGGAATGTATGTATCTTAAATCAATCGAGGTACACGGTTTTAAATCCTTTGCCAATAAAATTGTATTTGAGTTTCATAACGGAATCACCGGTATTGTAGGGCCAAACGGCAGTGGAAAAAGTAATGTTGCGGATGCGGTGCGTTGGGTGCTTGGTGAGCAGAAAGTAAAACAGCTGCGAAGCTCCAGTATGCAGGACGTTATTTTTGCAGGAACGGAGAACCGCAAACCGGTTAGCTTTGCCTATGTAGCGATTACGTTGGACAACTCCGATCACAAACTTCCGCTGGATTATAATGAAGTGACAGTGGCACGACGGGTATATCGTTCCGGTGAGAGTGAGTACCTGATTAACGGCACACAGTGTCGTTTGAAGGACGTGAATGAGCTTTTTTACGATACCGGTATTGGTAAAGAGGGCTATTCCATCATCGGTCAGGGACAGATTGATAAAATCCTGAGTGGAAAACCGGAAGAACGTCGGGAATTGTTTGACGAGGCAGCAGGAATTGTAAAATTCAAGCGCAGGAAAGCAACGGCGTTGAAAAAACTGGAAGACGAACAGCAGAATCTGGTGCGTGTCAACGATATTTTATCAGAGTTGGAACGTCAGGTAGGACCGCTGGAGCGTCAGGCAGAACATGCCAAAATTTATCTGAAGAAAAAAGAAGAATTAAAAGACTGTGATCGAAACCTGTTTTTGATTGAGATGGATCGTATGAATGCCGAACTGCGGGAATTAGAGCAGAAATGTGGCATCACGGAGCATCAGCAGAAGGAAACGACACAGAATTTTGAAAAAGCAAAGACCAGATACGAAGAACTGGAAGAAAATGTTGCAAAAGCGGATGAACGGATCGGTGAACTGCAGCAGCGCATGAACGAGACTGGTGTTTCCAGAGAAAAACTGGAAGGTCAGATCAACGTACTGCGGGAGCAGATTCATACGGCACAGCAGAATGAAGAACATGTGAAGAGCCGTATTGAAGCATTGGAAGCAGACGTGGAGCGTCAGCGCAGATCCGGTGAAGAATATAGCAGCAAACAGGCAGAACTGGAAGAAAAAATCCGGGAGACGGAGCAGAAAAAGGCAACTTTAACGGAACGTCTGGAGAATCTGCGAAAAGAAACGGCCGCTATGGAACAGCGGATTGAAGACGGCAAAGCAGAGATTTTACGACTGCTGAATGCCCGTGCTTCCATGAAAGCAGAGCAGCAGCGTCTGAAAACGATGCAGGAGCAGGCTTCTATTCACCGGGCGCAGTTAAATAAAGAGCTGCTGGAACAGAAAAGCGGCGGAAATGATGTCAGTGGCTTGCTGCAAAAGCAGGAAAAAGAGCTGGCTGAATTAAAAGAAAACATCGCTTCCATGGAAGAAGAAAAAGCTTCCATGGAGCAGAAACGAAGCAACTGGCGGCAGCAGTTTGAGGAATTGCGCGGAAAGATGGATCAGTGCAAGGAAGAGTTCCACAAGGATAGTTCCAGACTGGAATCCCTGCGCAATATTGCGGAACGTTATGACGGCTATGGAAACAGTATTCGCCGCATTATGGAGCGCAAGGCGGATACACCGGGCATTCATGGTGTCATTGCTGATCTGATCAAGGTGGACAAGCGGTATGAGACAGCTATTGAAACTGCTTTAGGCGGAAGTATCCAAAATATCGTAACTGATAATGAGGATACGGCCCGCCAGATGATCGAATATCTGAAGAAGAACCGTTATGGCCGTGCCACATTTTTACCATTGACGAGTGTGTCGGCACCGGAGCATGTTCCGGCAGAGAAAGCATTGGGCGAAAACGGTGTCATCGGAATTGCAAGCAGTCTGGTACACACGCAGCCGCAGTATGAGAAAGTGGCAGGGTATCTGCTTGGGCGTGTGCTGGTTATGGACACTATTGAGCACGCGGTTGCAGTGGCGAGAAAGTTCCGTTATTCCCTGCGTATCGTCACACTGGAGGGTGAGTCCTTACAGCCGGGCGGTTCCATGACTGGTGGTGCGTTCCGTAACAACAGCAATCTGCTTGGACGAAATCGTGAAATTGAAGTGCTGGAAAAACAGATCGCAGAATATCGGGAGCAGGCGCAGGAAATCCGCAACCGTATGGAAGATGTCAAGACGGCAAATGCGCTTTTGAAAGACGATTACGAGGAACTGCAGGTCAATCTGCAGCAGGCATATTTACATAAAAATACTCTGGAAATGGAGACCGGACACATCCGTGAGCAGCAGGAAAAACAGGAAGCTGCCTACGCCGGTATTCATGAAGAAATCGCAAAAATTGATGCGGATAAAACTGCATGGAATGCAGAGCAGGAGCAGATGGCAGAGCAGATGCAGCTGTCTGTAAACCAGGAAAATGAGATTACAGAGCAGAATAAGACATTGGCTCAGCAGGTGGAAAATAAAAATCTTGAGATCGAGAGTGTATCGCAGGATCTGAATGAGATTTTACTTGAGATTGCACAGAAACAGCAGCAGAAATCCTTCCAGCAGCAGAATATCCAGCGAATCGCGGAGGAAATCCGCCGTCTGGAACAGGAAAAAGCGCAGATTTTGCATGACAGTGCCAACAGTGAATCTGTCATTGAAGAACGGGAAGCCCAGATCAGACAGCTGCAGGAGCAGTCAGAAGAGACCGTTCAGCAGAAGACAGAACTGGATGAAAAGTTAGCTGCTATCCGTGGGGAAAAAGAGACGATGCTGGCAGAACAGAAAACTTTCTTTACCCAGCGGGAAGAACTCTCCCAGATTATGAGCAATCTGGACAAAGAGATGTTCCGACTGAACCAGCAGAAAGAAAAGACGGAAAATGCACAGGAATCCCTGAATAACTACATGTGGGAAGAATATGAGATCACCTATCATGCGGCAAAAGAGCAGGAAGTTCCGGAAGAGATCAATGTATCGGATCTGAAAAAACAGATCGCAGAGATCCGAAACGAGATCCGCAAGCTTGGAAATGTCAATGTCAATGCCATTGAGGAGTACAAGGAAGTTTCCGAGCGTTATGAGTTCTTACATGCACAGCATGCGGATCTGGAGGAAGCAAAAGCAAGTCTGGAGAAGATCATTACGGATCTGGATGAGGGAATGCGTAAGCAGTTTGCAGAGAAATTTGCGGATATTCAGACAGCGTTTGATAAAACCTTTAAGGAGCTGTTTGGCGGCGGAAAAGGTTCTCTGGAACTGACCGGCGAGGAAGAAACCAAGGATATTCTGGAATGCGGCATCCGAATCATTGCACAGCCGCCTGGAAAGAAACTGCAGAATATGATGCAGCTTTCCGGCGGAGAGAAAGCGCTGACCGCCATTGCGCTGCTTTTTGCCATCCAGAACTTAAAACCGTCACCGTTTTGTCTGTTGGATGAGATTGAGGCGGCGCTGGATGATTCCAACGTTGACCGTTTTGCAAATTATCTGCATAAGCTGACAAAAAATACACAGTTTATTGTCATTACCCACCGACGTGGAACAATGACGGCGGCAGACCGTCTGTATGGTATCACCATGCAGGAGAAAGGTGTGTCTGCACTGGTTTCTGTAAACCTGATTGAAAAAGAATTGGATGCATAAGAATTCAAAGTAAGAGTGTCAAGAGCATTTCTGGATTTGAAGTATTGCAAAGTATGATTGTTTTTTGTGAGAAAATAATTTGCAGATAATTATTATAAGAACGAACAAAGAAAATTTGATTTCAACTATATTTGAGGGAGGAAGAGACGTATGGCAGAAGGAAAAGAGAAAAAAGGCTTTTTTAAGCGTTTAGTCAGCGGACTGACTAAGACCCGTGACAATATCGTGTCCGGATTTGATTCTATTTTTAGCGGATTTTCCCATATCGATGACGATTTTTATGAGGAATTAGAAGAAATCCTTGTCATGGGTGATATCGGAATCCGTGCCACAGAGGAAATTATCGAAAATCTGAAGCAGAAAGTAAAAGAAAACCACATCAAAGAACCGGCAGACTGCCGGGAGCTGCTGATCAACAGTATCAAAGAGCAGATGTATGTGGGTGATACTGCATATCGTTTTGAAGAAGAAAAATCCGTTGTTCTGGTAATCGGTGTAAATGGTGTTGGAAAGACAACAACCATTGGAAAATTAGCCGGAAAACTGAAAAACCAGGGCAAAAAAGTAATTTTGGGTGCTGCTGATACCTTCCGTGCCGCAGCCGGAGAACAGCTGACTGAGTGGGCAAACCGTGCCGGCGTAGAAATCGTTGGTGGACAGGAAGGATCTGATCCGGGATCTGTCGTATATGATGCGGTACAGGCAGCGAAAGCCCGTAAAGCAGATGTGTTATTGTGTGATACCGCAGGACGTCTGCACAACAAGAAAAACCTGATGGAAGAGCTGAAGAAGATCAACCGTATTCTGGAAAAGGAATATCCGGAGGCATATCGTGAGACATTAGTAGTCTTGGATGCCACCACCGGACAGAATGCGCTGGTTCAGGCAAAGCAGTTCAGTGAAGCTGCCGAGATCACAGGTATTGTTTTGACCAAGATGGACGGAACTGCCAAGGGAGGTATTGCCGTTGCAATCCATTCCGAACTTGGCATTCCGGTAAAATATATTGGTGTAGGAGAGAGCATCGATGATCTGCAGAAATTTGATGCGGATCAGTTTGTAGATGCGTTGTTTCAGAAGGAGAGCGTAAATGAGTGAAATGTTGACACTGGATCGTTTTGAGGAAGCCAGTGAAATCGTCAAAAAAGTAACACAGGAAACAAAGCTGGTTTACAGTGAGTATTTAAGTGAGCAGACCGGCAATAAAGTATATCTGAAACCGGAAAACATGCAGTTTACCGGCGCATACAAAGTACGTGGTGCTTATTACAAGATCAGCACACTGTCAGAGGAAGAACGTCAGCGTGGTCTGATCACTGCATCCGCAGGAAATCATGCACAGGGTGTGGCTTATGCTGCAAAACGTTATGGTGCAAAGGCAACCATCGTAATGCCGACCACAACACCGCTGATCAAAGTAAACCGTACTAAGAGCTATGGTGCAGAGGTCGTTCTGTACGGAGATGTATACGATGAGGCTTGTGCAAAAGCATACGAGCTGGCAGAAGAGCACGGATATACATTCATCCATCCGTTTGATGATCCGGCAGTAGCAACCGGTCAGGGAACTATCGCAATGGAGATTTTCCAGGAACTTCCGTTAGTAGAGTATATTCTGGTGCCGATTGGTGGCGGCGGACTTGCAACCGGTGTATCCACACTGGCAAAACTGTTAAATCCGAAGATCAAAGTCATTGGTGTAGAGCCGGCGGGTGCAAACTGCATGCAGGCATCTCTGGAAGCTGGAGAAGTAGTAACATTACCGCAGATAAATACCATTGCAGATGGTACTGCTGTAAAAACTCCGGGAACTAAAATTTTCCCATATATTCAGGAAAATCTGGATGACATCATTACTGTTCACGATGATGAGCTTATTGTAGCATTCCTTGATATGGTAGAGAATCATAAGATGATCGTAGAAAACTCCGGTCTGCTGACAGTAGCAGCACTGAAACATCTGAATGTGAAAAATAAACGGGTTGTATCTATCCTGAGTGGTGGAAATATGGATGTTATCACCATGTCTTCCGTTGTACAGAAAGGTCTGATCCTGCGTGATCGTATCTTTACCGTATCCATTCAGCTTCCGGATAAACCGGGTGAACTGTGCAGAGTTGCAGGTGTTGTAGCAGGCGTACAGGCCAATGTGATCAAACTGGATCATAACCAGTTTGTATCATCCAACAGAAATGCGGCTGTAGAGATTCGAATCACGATGGAAGCATTTGGTACAGAACATAAGAAACAGATTATTGCGGCACTGCGCGAAGCGGGTTATGATCCGAAAGTGATTCAGGCGGTTTTATAAGTTCCGGTTCGGGTAATTGTGTGGTTTAAAAAATTGAGTTAGTGAAGGCGCCAGTCATCAATCTTACCTTTGCAGCTAACAATCGCTTGCCGAGGAAAGATTGCCTGACTGGCGCCATTTACGTTTTGTGAATTATAAACCATACAATTTGGCGGGCTGGCCGCTTTGCGGTGGCATGAAGTGCAGGGTGGCGTAAAAATTTACAAAATTCACTGTGTAGATAAAGAACTCCTGGAATTTTTTCTCAAGGAGCGATTGCTAGCGACTGAGACAAAATTCCAGGAGTTCCTATAAAAACCTAAATAGTAAATTTTAAGCCACCCTAAACAAGATTTTAATCGTTTTCGTGGAACCGGGACAAAAACTGCCGTGTTCTCTCTTCCTTCGGATGCTCAAATACCTGATAAGGATCACCTTGCTCAAGTATATACCCATCATCCATGAAAATAACCTGATCTGCCACATCCCGGGCAAATGCCATCTCATGTGTTACAATTACCATAGTTGTTTTGGTTTCTGCCAGTTCTTTGATAACTTTCAATACTTCGCCAGTCAGCTCCGGGTCAAGAGCAGAAGTCGGCTCATCAAAGCACAGAATATCCGGCTGCATCGCCAGTGCACGGGCAATCGCAACACGCTGACATTGTCCACCAGACAGCTGATGCGGGTAGTTATTGATTCGTTCGGAAAGTCCCATCTGTTTTAAAAGTCCGACTGCCTGAGTTTCGATTTCATCATGGATTTCTTTTTTACGAGCTTTATAATCCGGGCGTTCTTTTGCAAGTAGCTCCTTTGCAAGCATAACGTTTTTCAGCGCAGTATATTGAGGAAAGAGATTAAAGGACTGAAAAACGAGACCGAAATGCAGACGGTTTTTACGAATTTCCGCATCCTGCATGGTAACCGGATTTGCTGCATCAAAAACGGTTTTATCTTTGACACGGATAATTCCCTTGTCCGGGTGCTCTAAAAAGTTCAGACAGCGCAGGAGCGTTGTTTTTCCACTTCCGGAAGAACCAATAATAGAAAGTACCTGGCTTTCTTCCAGAGAAAAGCTGATATCTTTCAGTACTTCGGTCTGCCCAAAGGATTTGCATATATGTTCTGTCTCTAAAATTTTCATGATCAGTTTCTCCTTTTATCTGAAATAATCCAGTTTCTTTTCTAATTTTCCAAGTACCACTGTCAGAATACCGTTGAAAACGAGATAGTAGATAGCGGTGAAGAACAGTGGCCAGATCTGTCCGGAAATACCCTGAGATCCTTTCATAAATGCCTGTCCTGCCCAGATGATTTCCTGCAGTGCAATGATACGTGCAAGAGAAGTATCTTTTACCAGTGTCAGGATTTCGTTTGACATTGGCGGAATGATTCTTTTTACCATCTGTAATAATTTAACCCGGAAGAAAATCTGGGATTTTGTCATGCCCAGAACCAGGCCGGCTTCTTCCTGTCCTACCGGTACGCTCTGAATACCACCGCGGTAGATTTCGGAGAAGTAGCAAGCGTAGTTCAAAATGAAGGAGACGGATGCTGCGAGGAAACGGCCGGTTTCGCCGCCGCCCCAGATTGGGTTATGTAATACGAGTCCCGGGAAAAAGTAGATGATCAGTAACTGGATCATCAGAGGGGTACCGCGGACAACCCAGATCAGAAGTTTAAAAAAGGCACTGACCGGTTTGATGCGGGACATGGAACCGAAACAGATTGCAAGACCAAGCGGACATGCACCGATTAGGGTGATTGCAAAAAGTTTTAATGTCTGTAAAAAGCCGACGTTTAAGGAATGAATGACGATCGGCAGCTGCTGTGAAAAATCCATGATAGTTCCTGCTTTCTCTAAGTATTTTGGTACAGCTCACGTATCATATATTATATGGATCACGATCAGGCTTGTATGAAGAAGCCTGTGAACTGTATATTTTTATGCGCAACAAAGAGCGGAAACTCCGCTCTCTGTCTTAAATTAAAAAACACTATTTATTTTTACAAATCTCAACAAACAAATATTTCTCAACAAAACAAGTATTTAACCAAATAGAGCTACGAAGTGGTATTTGGTTATGAGCAAGTAGTATAAGCGAATTGCGAATATCCGCTGGGCTAAACAGGATTATTTCTGCTCAACAACTGCAGCCTGTACACCGTATTTTTCAGCAATCTGCTCCATGGAACCGTCAGCATAGCTGGATTTGAAGAAGTTGTTTAATTCTTCTGTCAGGTCAGAACCTTTTCTGAAACCAACACCATATTCCTCATCGTTTAAGCCGATGGTGTATGTCAGGTTTGCATAACCGGTACCTTCACCAACCATTGCGGCAGCCATCAGGGAATCGATGATAGCAGCATCGGAAGTACCTGCGGCAACTTCCATTAATGCGTCAGACTGAGCAGTTACAGCTGTGTAATTTAAGCCAAGTTCCTGAGCCTGTGTTTCACCGGCACTTCCGGACTCAACTGCAAATGTCAGGTCTTTTAAACTGTCTGTATCCTGATACTGGTCAGCAACATCAGAAGGAACAACGACTACCTGCGCATTGTTGCAGTAAGCGTTTGTGCAGGACATGGAGCTTGTTACTTCATCGGTTAATGTCATACCGTTCCATACACAGTCGATTGTTTTGCCATCTAACTCAAGGATTTTGTTATCCCAGTCAATTTCTACAAATTCAACATCAACGCCAAGGCTTTCAGCAAAAGCAGATGCGAGATCAGCGTCAAATCCGATCCAGTTTCCGTTTTCATCCTGATAATCCATCGGCTCAAAGTCTGTGATACCTACAACTAAAGTACCTTTGTCTTTGACATAAGCCAGATCGCTGTCTGTGCTTTCTGCTGCGGCGGAAGTGTCTTTGCTGTTATCTGCGGAAGCAGATCCGTTGCTGTTTGTATTTCCGCATGCAGCCATGGAAGCTACCATACCTGCAGCAAGAACGAGTGCTAATAATTTCTTTTTCATCTTTTTTCTCTCTCCTCTGGTAATTCTTTGTATGAACATGCTACCATGTTATCAATTTACCATGCTAAAGTCAAGGGAAAAATGAAAAAGTTTTACAAACCATTCATTTTATTGACGATATTTGTGTGAAAAGCTATAATTATAAGAAATCCCGAAATCTACACATGTGGAACGTATGGAAGAAAACTTTAATGTGTTTGATTTTACATTATCCGAAGATGATGTGAAAATAATACAGGGCAGGCATTTAAATATACGGGCAAGTATATATTAGTGTCTGTCCTTTTTTGCTGAAAAGATAATCTTAGTAGAGGTAGAAACACATGTGTTGGAATTGAGTACAATTTATGTACAGGGAATATTTGAAAAAATTATATAAGTGTAAAGAAAAAATACTTGACAGGGTAAAACAAGTGTGATAATCTAGCAAAGGTGATTGACATGGAGAAAATTGGACGTCAGGTCTTTTTGTATGATTTTTATGGAGAATTGCTCACGGAGCATCAGAAACATGTATATGAAGATGTTGTGCTGAACGATATGTCCTTAAGCGAGATTGCTGAGGAATTGGGAATCAGTCGTCAGGGTGTACATGATCTGGTGAAAAGATGTGATAAGATCCTTGCCGGTTATGAAGAAAAGCTTCATCTGGTAGAGCGGTTCTGGAAGACAAAAGAAGATGTTTCCAAGATTCGTGATCTTTCGCTTCATTATAAAGAGGACTGTATTGCACAGACAATGGAGGAGATCAATCAGATCTCCGGACGGATTTTGGAGGAATTATAAGTATGGCATTTGACAGCTTATCCGAAAAACTGCAAAACGTATTTAAGAACCTGCGAAGCAAAGGTCGCCTGACAGAAGCAGATGTAAAGGCTGCACTGAAGGAAGTTAAGATGGCTTTGCTGGAAGCGGATGTAAACTTTAAAGTGGTAAAGCAGTTTGTGAAATCTGTACAGGAACGTGCGATTGGTGCAGATGTAATGAATGGTCTGAATCCGGGACAGATGGTAATCAAGATCGTTAACGAGGAAATGGTTAACTTGATGGGTTCAGAGACAACGGAGATCAAACTTCGTCCGGGACAGGCGACAACGATCATTATGATGGTTGGTCTTCAGGGTGCCGGTAAAACAACGACAACTGCAAAACTTGCAGGAAAGTTCAAACTCAAAGGAAAGAAACCACTTCTGGTTGCCTGCGACGTTTATCGTCCGGCTGCGATCCAGCAGTTACAGGTCAACGGTGAAAAACAGGGCGTGGAAGTATTTACCATGGGTGACGGACACAAGCCGGTCAACATTGCAAAAGCAGCGGTAGAGCATGCGGCAAAGAACGGCAACAACATCATCATCCTTGATACAGCCGGCCGACTTCATGTAGATGAAGATATGATGGACGAGCTGATCGAGCTAAAAGAAAATGTGGATGTCGCACAGACCATTTTGGTGGTAGATGCCATGACCGGTCAGGACGCAGTCAATGTGGCAAGCACCTTTGATGAAAAAATCGGAATCGACGGTGTGATCCTGACAAAATTAGATGGTGATACCCGAGGCGGTGCAGCACTTTCCATTCGTGCCGTAACCGGAAAACCAATCCTGTACGCAGGTATGGGTGAGAAACTTTCAGATTTGGAACAGTTTTACCCGGATCGAATGGCTTCCCGAATCCTTGGTATGGGAGATGTGCTTACTCTGATCGAGAAAGCGCAGGCGGAGATCGATGATGAGAAAGCTGCTGATATGGAAAAACGTTTCCGGAAAGCAGAGTTCACATTTAACGATTATCTGGATTCCATGAGCCAGATGAAGAAAATGGGTGGTTTCGCAAATGTCTTAAGCATGATGCCGGGCATTGGCGGCGCACAGATGAAACAGATTGAAGATGCGATGGATGAGAAGAAGATGGCGCGAATTGAAGCGATCATTTATTCCATGACTCCGGCGGAGCGTGGGGATCCAAACCTGATCAATCCAAGCAGAAAACGTCGTATTGCGGCTGGTGCCGGTGTGGATATCAGCGAAGTCAACCGACTGGTAAAACAGTTTGAGCAGGCACGCAAGATGATGAAACAGATGCCTAACATGATGGGCAAAGGTAAACGTGGCGGTAAATTTGGAAATTTCAAGTTTCCTTTTTAACCATATAGCGCGTATGCGCAGTGAAGTAGAAATTTGAGGAGGTGAAACACATGGCAGTTAAAATCAGATTAAGAAGAATGGGACAGAAAAAAGCTCCTTTCTATAGAATCGTAGTAGCAGATTCCAGAAGCCCGAGAGATGGTAGATTCATCGAGGAGATCGGATATTATGATCCGACTAAAGAGCCGTCTGAGATCCGCGTAGACGAGGAAGCAGCTAAAAAATGGTTAGCAAACGGAGCACAGCCTACACAGACAGTTGAGAAAATTTTAAAAACAGCTGGTATCGAGAAATAATAGATTAGTGAGGGAAACGTGATGAAAGAATTAGTAGAAGTAATTGCAAAATCACTAGTCGACAATCCTGAGAAAGTTACTGTAACAGAGACAGAGAAAGACCGGGCAACCGTTCTGGAACTGCATGTTGCACAGGCCGACATGGGAAAAGTGATCGGTAAGCAGGGCAGAATTGCGAAAGCAATCCGTTCTGTTGTGAAAGCTGCCGCATCTCGCGAGGAAAAAAAAGTTATCGTAGAGATCGTACAGTAAAAAGGCGACAAGGGACATGGTGTTAAGCTATGTCCCTTTTTTGAAAGGGAGAACATGGAAGAATTTTTACAGGTAGGTGTGATTTCAAGCACACATGGAATCGCCGGGGAGGTCAAAGTATTTCCTACCACGGATGATGTAAAACGTTTTAAAAAACTGAAAGAGGTCATTTTAGACACCGGAAAAGAACGGATGATACTTCATATCTGCCAGGTGAAATTTTTTAAACAGATGGTAATTCTGAAGTTCAAGGAGTTTCAGAACATCAATGAAGTGGAGCGTTTTCGCGGAAAAAGTCTGTATGTGACACGGGAAAATGCGGTGAAACTGCAGAAAGATGAATATTTTATCGCGGATATGATCGGTATACGCGTGGTTTCCACAGAGGGCGAGGAACTTGGTACACTGACAGATGTGCTTCAGACCGGAGCAAACGATGTTTATGTGGTAGAACAGGAAGGTGCACAGCAGTTATTACTTCCGGCTATCAAAGACTGTATCCGTGACATTGATATGGAACAGATGGTGATGACCGTTTATCTGATGCCTGGACTGAGGGATTAATCGATGAGATTTCATATTTTGACATTATTTCCTGACATGGTGATGCAGGGATTGAATACGAGTATTATCGGAAATGCCATTGAGCAGAATCTGATTGAAATAAATACAATTAATATCCGTGATTTCACAAAGGATCGTCATAAAAAGGTGGATGATTATCCGTATGGCGGCGGTGCTGGCATGGTGATGCAGGCGCAGCCGATTTACGATGCCTGGAAAAACATTGTGGATCAGGTAGGCTATCAGCCGCGCTGTATTTATCTGACTCCGCAGGGACGGGTGTTTGAGCAGGGCATGGCAAAGGAATATGCCAAAGAAGAGGATCTGATCTTTTTATGCGGACATTATGAAGGCGTGGATGAGCGTGTGCTGGAAGAAATCGTGACAGATTACGTGTCCATTGGCGATTATGTGCTGACTGGAGGAGAACTGCCTGCCATGGTTATGGTAGATGCGATTTCACGTATGGTTCCGGGTGTACTGACCAATGAAGAATCCGGCTCTACGGAGTCGTTAGAAGGCGGTCTGCTGGAGTATCCGCAATACAGCCGTCCGGCAAAATGGAATGGAAAAGAAGTGCCGAAGGTGCTGCTTTCCGGCGATCATAAAAAGGTGGAAGCATGGAGACATGAGCAGTCGGTATTGCGTACACTGCGCAACCGACCGGAGCTTTTGGAGGATGCAGAACTTTCCAGAGCGGATGTGAAGCAGATTTTAAAAGAATTAAAAGAAAAATAGACAATTTTTGCTGAATAGGTAAGGATTGAAAGAAAAAGAAGATGTCAGCTTGCGCTGACCAGAATCACGCACCAAGTCTCACGTGCGTTCGACTTGAATAAAAGCAGTTCTTGCAAAAAAGTTGATGCATGGACTGCGAAAAATACAATAGAAATGCAGCAATTTGTGTTGCTTTTTATAAATAAGTATGGTAAACTATCATACGTTGTGAATTAAAGAAGAGATGGTCCTCTGTTACGTAACGTATTAAGAACATCCAAATAACAGGAGGTCACAAGAATGAACGCAAATGAAATTATCAAAAGCATCGAAGCTGAGCAGCTGAAAGCTGAAGTACCGGAGTTTTCCGTAGGAGATACAGTTCGTGTATCTGCAAAAATCAAAGAGGGTAACCGCGAAAGAATTCAGGTTTTCGAGGGTACTGTATTAAAGAAACAGGGCGGAAGCAACCGTGAGACATTTACAGTTCGTAAATTCTCCAACGGTGTTGGCGTAGAGAAAACTTGGCCATTACACTCCCCGAACGTAGAGAAAGTTGAAGTTGTTCGTTACGGTAAAGTAAGACGTGCAAAACTTTACTACTTAAGAGACCGTGTAGGTAAGAAAGCTAAAGTTAAAGAGTTAGTAAAATAATCTGCTTTAGAATGCTGAATGATGATAATCCTCTGAATGATGCCTTGCATCTTCAGGGGATTTTTTCGATTACAGGATAAATGGTGTGCTGGTACAGGTTCAATGGCGAGAGAATATAAAAGCACATTTTTTGATTTTTATAATAAAGAAATGTGCTATTGAAAAGTTTTTTATTTGAGTGATAGCACACTTCCTTGATTTTATTGCAGTATTTTCCTATTTATAGGGTGTTTGAAAGAGATGTTTTCTGTTACAATAAAAATGCATGTGCAGATTGTAATGCTTCTTAGAAAGATATACGATGATAGGAACTTACATTGAGTAGAAACATATAGCGAGTTTCGCACATGTTTGACTTGAAATTGGTCTGAAAGGAGATAATCTAATTATGGCAGTGTTTCGAACAGGAGGATTGAATTTCCGAAGAAGACGCAGAAAAATGAAAATATCGACGGCAAAAGGAATTCTGTTGTGGATTGTAGAGATTTTTATTGTTCTTCTGCTTGCCTTTGTGCTGGTATACTGCGCCGGTATGAGAGTCAGTGTAGTGGGAAATTCTATGGAATCGACATTAAGCGATGGCAGTGTTGTGCTAGTTAACCGCTTTGTATACAATATAAAAGAACCGAAAGCAGGAGATGTGATTGTCTTTCTGCCAAACGGAAATGAGAAGAGTCACTACTATATTAAAAGAGTGATCGGAGTTCCCGGCGATAAAGTGCAGATCAAAAATGGCCTGCTGTATGTCAATGGCGAACTGTATGATGTGGAAGACACCGAAACCATCAAAAATGCAGGTCTGGCAGAGGATGAAATCACGGTTGGAGAAGATGAATATTTCGTTCTTGGTGATAACCGTAACAGCAGTGAGGACAGTCGTTATGCCAATATCGGAAACATAAAAAAGGAATATATTCAAGGAAAAGCCTGGTTTGTGGCAAGACCTTTTAATAAAATGGGAAAAATTAATTAGTAGTTTTTAGTGGATGCAAAAGGAGAAAAATATGAATTTTCAGTGGTACCCGGGACATATGACGAAGGCAAAACGCCAGATGCAGGAAGATATCAAGCTGATCGATCTGGTGATCGAACTGGTGGATGCAAGAATTCCGCTCAGCAGCAGGAATCCGGATATTGATGATCTTGGAAAAAATAAAGCGCGTCTGATTTTATTAAACAAGTCAGATCTGTCCGATGAGAGAAAAAATGAGGCATGGGCTTCTTATTTTAAAACAAAGGGATTTTATGTGGTAAAACTGGATGCACGACGCAGAAACAGCATGAAGGAAATCCAGAACGTCATTCTGGAAGCATGTAAGGAAAAAATTGAGCGCGACCGCCGCAGAGGAATCAAAAACCGCCCGGTTCGTGCCATGGTTGTGGGAATCCCGAACGTGGGAAAATCTACATTTATCAATACCTTTGCCGGAAAAGCATGTGCAAAGACCGGAAATAAACCAGGTGTGACAAAAGGAAAACAGTGGATCCGTCTGAACAAAGATGTGGAGTTGCTGGATACACCGGGTATTTTGTGGCCGAAATTTGATGATCAGATGGTTGGACTCCGTCTGGCACTGATCGGTTCTATTAAAGATGAAATTTTGAATATTGATGAACTTTCTCTGGAACTGATCTCTTACTTGAAAGAAAATTATGCAGGTACACTGACTGCCCGTTATGAGGTAGAAGAAAATGTGGAGCGTCCGGTGGAAATTCTGGAAGCGATCGCACAGAAACGTGGCTGCGTACAGCGTGGAAATGAGATTGATTACAGCAAAGCAGCAGCACTTGTCATCGATGATTTCAGATCCGGACGTCTGGGACGCATTACACTGGAACTGCCGGAGGCGAACTAAGATGGAAGTCAGAAAAATCGGTGAGATTAAAGAAGAATTAAAGGCAACATCGGAGACAGAATTACAGCAGTTTATTCAGAAATACAGTACAGATGAGCGTGCTGGTGTAAAAACAGTTGTAAATCAGGCACAGAAACGCCTGGAAAAGTATGAAAAAGAATTGTTACGTATTGATGCGCTGAAAATCTATGAGCGCAAATATGCAGATTATGCATTTATCTGCGGCATTGATGAGGTTGGACGTGGACCGCTGGCAGGTCCGGTGGTAGCCGGTGCAGTGATTCTGCCAAAGGATTGTAATATTTTGTATATCAATGATTCCAAGAAACTCAGTGAGAAAAAGAGAGAAGAGCTCTACGATGTGATCATGGAACAGGCAGTGGTTACCGGTATTGGTATGGCATCTCCGGCGCGCATTGATGAGATTAATATTTTGCAGGCGACCTATGAAGCAATGCGAGAGGCAATCAGTAAATTAGATCCACAGCCGGATTTGCTTTTGAACGATGCGGTGACAATCCCTGAGGTAGATATTTATCAGGTTCCGATTATCAAAGGTGATGCAAAAAGTATCTCCATCGGTGCAGCAAGTATTATTGCAAAAGTGACCAGAGACCGGTTGATGGTGGAATACGATAAAGTGATGCCGGAGTATGGCTTTGCATCAAATAAAGGCTATGGATCTGCGGCTCATATTGCGGCATTGAAGAAATATGGTGCTTCGCCGATTCACAGACAGAGTTTTATACATAACTTTATTTAAATTTTATTCAAAAATTTATCTCATATGAGAGGATTTCTTCTTTTATAAGTGGTGATCAATAGCAGATATATGTCAATAAGAGTACAATTGTTTGTTATTTGCATTTATAAAGAATCAGAAATTTTCTGGTTGATTGTAATTGCCTGAAGCTAGAGAGAGTGAAAAGAGGCAGACATGAATACACATGAACTTGGTACGACACAGGAACAGCGAGTGGCAGACTGGATGCAACAGCGTGGATTTTACATTGTGGAGAAGAACTTTCGCTGTAAATTCGGTGAAATCGATCTGATCGCGAAAAAGGATGGATATCTGATTTTTGTGGAAGTAAAATATCGCAGTAATGAACAATATGGCGCGCCGCGTGAGGCTGTGGACTGGCGCAAACGGCAGCGGATTTCCAATGCGGCAGTTTTTTATCTGAAACGATATGGATATTCAATGGAGCATCCCTGTCGGTTTGATGTGGCAGAAGTATCTCAGGACAGCATTTATCTGATGGAGAATGCCTTTGATTATTGCGGTTCGTTTCGCTGATTGGGTGTGCGGATCAATCGAGTGGTATAGAATATTTTTGACGAAATTGAAAAAATATATCAGACTTCACATTTATTGAAATGGATTCTCAGATGATATCAGATTGAGGAATCTGGGAGCATGTGAAGGAAAGGATTCATTTGTGGAAAAGAAAGATTTATTTATAAAGAGAAAAACAGGTGGCATGCAGACGCCAGAGCTGATCGTTCATCAACTGAAAAATGGTGAAGAACTGCCGTTATTTCATTATCCGTTGCTGGATGAGACGGGAATCGTACGCCATTGTTTCACGACACGTTATGGTGGTGTGAGTGAGGGAATGTTTTCAAAGTTGAACCTTAGTTTTACCCGTGGGGACGTGAAAGAATCGGTAGAAGAAAATTATCGCCGGATTGCGGAGGCGATGGGCGTTCCCTATGAGAAAATTGTCTGCTCCGATCAGACGCATACAACAAACGTCCGCGTGGTGACAGAAGCAGATGCAGGAACAGGAATTATTCGTCCGAAAGACTATACGGATGTTGATGGATTAATTACAAATGTGCCGGAAATTACGCTGGCAACTTTTTATGCAGATTGTGTGCCGTTATATTTTGTAGATCCTGTTCATCATGCAATTGGTCTGAGTCATTCCGGATGGAGAGGAACCGTTGCACGAATGGGAAAATGCACATTGGAAGCAATGCGTAGAGAATATGGCACCAAGGCAGCAGACGTATATTGTGCCATTGGACCTTCTATCTGTCAGGATTGTTATGAGGTCAGTGAGGATGTGGCGGTTCAGTTTGAGGAGGCATTTTCCGGTCATGAATCAGAAATCCTGCTCAACAAAGGCAATGGAAAATATCAGCTAGACCTTTGGAAAGCAAATGAGATCGTGCTGTTGGAAGCAGGCGTGAAACCGGAACATCTGGCAGTAACGGATGTATGTACCTGTTGTAATCCGGAGCTGCTATTTTCACATCGCGCGAGTCATGGAAAACGTGGAAATCTGGGGGCATTTTTGTGCCTGAATGCTTAGCGTGACAAAAATAGTATTAATAGTTGTTACGAAAATGTAGATAATGTGTAGTGAAAAACGAAGGTAAACATGGTTTGTTTTTTTATAGAAAAACAAGGTTGTGTATTTGATTTTTAGAGGAGAAAGGAATTAGAAAGATGCATTTAAAAGAGAGAATTGCAAATGGGATGCTTTTTTATGAGCATGGACACAAAGATCCGATAGATATTGCGCAGGAACAGGAGCTGGACGCATTGCGCAGACACTGCAAAGAGGTAATGTTTGATTACAACCATACCCGTCCGAATGAGCGGGAAAAACGACTGGAGTTGTTAAAAGGACTGCTTGGAAAGTGCGGAGATGGCGTATTTATTGAGGATGGTGTTCATATGTCTTATGGCTGCCATCTCTATCTGGAAGGCGCATTTTATGCAAATTTCAATCTGAGCGTAGTGGATGATGGTGATATTTATATTGGGGATAGGACAATGATCGGTCCGAATGTAACACTTTGTACCACAGGACATCCGGCAGATCCGGAGTACCGTGAAATGGCGGCACATTATTCACTGCCGATTCATATTGGCAGAAATGTTTGGATTGGCAGCAATGCAGTCGTTCTTCCGGGTGTTACCATTGGTGATAATGCTGTTATTGGTGCAGGCAGTGTGGTGACAAAAGATATTCCGGCAAATGTGATTGCAGTTGGAAATCCATGTCGCGTAGCCAGAGAGATTGGTGAGAGAGACCGGGAATACTATTTCCGTGATCTGAAAATGGATTTTCCATACACTTCAGATAAAATTACGTCGGAAATAAAAAATAGTGCAATAGCAGATTGTATTCTACTATAGGCATGCATGGAAGAAAATGAGTTATACAAATGATAGATAGTCATCGGGTTTACATCGGTGGCTGTTGTTTACATCAGGTTACTATTTGAAAACGGAGATTACGAAAAAGGGGATTAGGTAAATGGAGATGACAGAAAAGAAACATTTTTGGAGAAAATTTGTCGGGAACAAAGCATTTTATCTGATGGTGCTGTCAATTGCAATTCCGATTATGATCCAGAATGGAATCACGAACTTTGTGAGCTTGCTGGATAACATTATGATCGGGCGGATCGGCACAGAGCCAATGTCCGGGGCTGCAATTGTAAATCAGTTGATTTTTGTATACAATTTGTGCATTTTCGGTGGTGTTTCCGGCGCCGGAATATTTACGGCACAGTATTTTGGAAAAGGAGATCAGGAGGGCGTCCGCAATACCATGCGCTACAAATTGTGGATGGTAATTATCATAACGACAGCGACGATTATTTTGTTGCTGACAAAAGGCGATACATTGATTCATATGTACTTGAAAGGGGATGGCACCGCAGCACAGATTGCAGATACGCTGCGTTATGGAAAACAATATCTGGAAATCATTGTGTGGGGATTGCCGGCATTTATGATGGTGCAGGTGTATGCAAGCACGCTGCGTGAATGTGGAGAAACATTACTTCCGATGAAGGCGGGCGTTGTGGCGGTACTGGTGAATCTGTTTTTTAACTTCATGTTGATTTACGGAATGTTATTTTTCCCGAAGCTGGGTGTAAGAGGGGCAGCACTTGCAACTGTGATTTCCCGTTATGTGGAGGCGCTGATCGTAATCGGGTGGACACACAGACATCAGGCAAAACATGTATTTGCAAGTGGCTTGTATCGCACGATGCGGATTCCGGGAACTATGGTCAAACGTATTTTGATTCAGGGAACACCACTGCTTTTAAATGAAACGCTGTGGGCGGCTGGCATGGCGATGCTGACCCAGTGTTATTCCGTGCGTGGATTAAATGTCGTAGCCGGATTGAATATCTCAAATACCGTTAATAACGTATTTAATATTGTATTTATTGCGTTGGGAGATTCGGTGGCTATCGTAGTCGGACAGCTGCTTGGCGCTGGTAAGATGAAAGAAGCGCGGGATACAGATAATAAGATGATCGCGTTTTCGGTATTTTGTTGTACAATCGTGGCGCTGGCGATGCTTGCACTGGCACCGGCATTTCCAAATCTGTACAATACCAATGCGGAAGCAAAAGAACTGGCAAAATATTTTATTATGCTGACGGCAGTGTTTATGCCACAGAATGCATTTTTACATGCGGCTTATTTTACGTTGCGATCCGGTGGAAGAACGATTATAACGTTCTTCTTTGACAGTGTATTTATATGGGTGGTAAGCGTGTCGCTGGCATTTGTGCTCAGCCGGTTTACTGCGTTGCCGGTACTTGGAATCTATGCCATTGTGCAGGCGGCAGATTTTATTAAATGTATGATCGGATTCATACTTGTGAAAAAAGGAGTATGGCTGCGCAATATTGTTACGTCATAAAGAGGGCGTTCGGGTAATGGTGTGGTTTTGTGTCAGGTTATGAAAAGGGACTCTGGATATTTTGTCTCGCCCGCTAACAATCGCTGGTCGAGAAAAAATATCCAGAGTCCCTTATTTTTAAAATTTGCATGTGGTACGAAGTGCAGGGGGGCGTAAAAATTTACTAATTTCACAGAGTAAATTAAGAACTCCAGCAATTTTTTCTTGGGGAGCGATTGTTAGCGACCAAAACAAAATTGCTGGAGTTCCTATTAAAACTTAGATAGTAAATTTTAAGCCACCCTAAACAAGAATTCTAGTTATCGTCTTCATCAGAAGAAGCCATTGTATACACAGAACGTTTTCTAGCCATCTCATCACTTTCCAGATATTCATCATAAGTAGTGATTTTATCAATGATAGAACCATTCGGCATAAACTCAATAATACGGTTCGCTGTTGTCTGTACAATCTGATGATCACGAGAAGCAAAAAGCAGTACACCCGGGAATTTAATCAGACCATTATTCAGTGCAGTGATAGACTCCATATCCAAATGGTCAGTCGGCTCATCCAGGATCAGTACATTGGACGCTTCGATCATCATACGGGAGAAGAGTACACGAACTTTTTCACCACCGGAAAGTACACGCATTTTTTTGACACCATCTTCACCCGGGAAGAGCATACGTCCAAGGAATCCACGAACGTAAGTAGCATCTTTGATTTCGGAGAACTGTGTTAACCAGTCTACGATGATCAGATCAGTATCAAAGATTTTGGTGTTATCCTTCGGGAAGTAAGACTGGCTTGTTGTAACACCCCATTTGAAAGTTCCTTCATCCGGCTCCATTTCACCGGTGATGATTTTAAATAAAGTAGTTTTTGCAAGTTCGTTGCTTCCAACGAAAGCGATTTTATCTTCGCGGTTTACAATAAAGGATACGTTATCCAGAACTTTTACACCGTCAATTGTTTTACTTAAGCCTTCTACCAGAAGTACTTCGTTACCGATCTCACGGGACGGACGGAAGTCAATGTACGGATATTTACGGCTGGAAGGTTTGATCTCATCCAGCTGAATTTTCTCCAGAGCTTTCTTTCTGGAAGTAGCCTGTTTGGATTTGGAAGCGTTTGCGGAGAAACGGGAGATAAACTCCTGTAATTCTTTGATTTTCTCTTCTTTCTTTTTGTTTGCTTCTTTCATCTGTTTTACCATTAACTGGCTGGATTCATACCAGAAATCATAGTTTCCGGCGTAAAGCTGGATTTTTGCGTAGTCAATATCAGCGATATGAGTACAAACTTTGTTTAAAAAATAACGGTCATGGGATACTACAATGACGGTATTTTCAAAATTAATGAGGAATTCTTCCAACCATGCGATCGCGTCAAGATCCAGGTTGTTGGTCGGCTCATCCAGCAGCAGGATATCCGGATTTCCGAATAATGCCTGTGCAAGCAGGACTTTTACCTTCATAGGACCCGGCAGATCTCCCATAGTAGCATAGTGGAATTCGGTGTCAATTCCAAGTCCGTTTAACATGGTAGCAGCGTCGGATTCTGCATTCCATCCGTCCATATCAGCAAATTCTGCCTCAAGTTCGCTGGCGCGGATACCGTCTTCATCGGTAAAATCTTCTTTCATGTAGATGGCATCTTTTTCTTTCATGATCTCATACAGACGTTTGTTTCCCATAATAACAGTATCAAGTACGGTATATGCATCGTATTTGAAGTGATCCTGCTGCAGGAAAGAAAGTCGCTGACCGGCTGTGATGGAGATATCACCGTTTGTCGGCTCAAGCTGTCCGCTTAAAATCTTCAAAAAGGTTGATTTTCCGGCACCGTTGGCACCAATCAGACCGTAGCAGTTGCCTTCTGTAAATTTGATATTTACATCTTCGAACAACGCTTTTTTGCCAATTCGTAAAGTTACATTATTTGCACTGATCATAAATTGTTCTCCTTGACTTCTTTATTATATATGTGTTTTTGTTATCTAATAATTTACCTCTGGTATTGTACACAAGATTACATATAAAAGCAAGGAAAACATGCAGGGAAGGAGAATTTTTACGTGAAAGGGATTCAAGGTAGACATGAATAAGTTGATTGATAAGATTGTATGCAATATTGTACGCACGTGGTTCTTGTTTTCGACAGAAAAGTAGGTTACAATATGGTTATCACGTTGGATGTTTTCCGGGGTGGTTACGGAAGACTTGTAACGTTGTCACAAAACTGAATGCAAAAAAATACAAAATTGTATTGGAATATGTACAATTTTGTGGTATAATAGCGTTGCTTTTTTGTGAGATTATTGTAAGATAAGGGTAAAGCATTGTTAATCAATTAACAAAACTAAATCAAAAGAATTTAGGAGGAATGGAAATGAAACGTTCTATGAAAACCATGGATGGTAACCATGCAGCAGCTCATGCATCATATGCATACACAGATGTTGCAGCTATCTATCCGATCACTCCGTCATCTGTAATGGCAGAAGCAACAGATGAGTGGGCAACACAGGGAAGAAAAAATATCTTCGGTCAGACTGTAAAAGTAACAGAGATGCAGTCCGAGGCAGGTGCAGCTGGTACTGTACACGGCTCTCTGGCAGCTGGTGCTCTGACAACAACTTATACAGCATCTCAGGGTCTTCTTCTGATGATTCCAAACCTTTATAAAATCGCTGGTGAGAGATTACCGGGCGTATTCAACGTATCCGCACGTACACTTGCAAGTCATGCATTATGTATCTTCGGTGATCACTCCGACGTTTATGCCTGTCGTCAGACTGGTTGTGCAATGCTTTGCGAATCCAGCGTTCAGGAAGTAATGGATCTGACACCGGTTGCTCATTGCTCAGCAATCAAAGGAAGACTTCCATTCATTAACTTCTTCGATGGTTTCCGTACATCTCATGAGATCCAGAAAATCGAGACATGGGATTATGAAGATCTGAAAGATATGGTAGATCTTGATGCAATCAACGCTTATCGTCAGAGCGCATTAAATCCAAATCATCCATGTCAGATGGGTTCCGCACAGAATCCGGATATCTTCTTCCAGGCAAGAGAGGCATGTAACCAGACTTATGATGATATGCCTGCAATTGTTCAGGAATACATGGACAAAGTTAATGAGAAACTTGGTACAAACTATAAATTATTCAACTACTATGGTGCAGAGGATGCTGAGAAAGTTATCATCGCTATGGGGTCTGTCTGTGAGACAATCGATGAGACAATCGATTATCTGATGGCAAAAGGCGAGAAAGTAGGTCTTGTAAAAGTTCGTCTGTACAGACCGTTCTCCGCAGAAGCTCTGATCAACGCTATCCCGGATTCTGTAAAACAGATCATCGTTCTTGACAGAACAAAAGAGCCGGGTGCTATGGGCGAGCCGCTTTACCTTGATGTAGTTGCAGCATTAAAGAATACAAAATTCGACCAGACACCGATCTTCACAGGACGTTACGGACTTGGTTCCAAAGATACAACACCTGGACAGATCATCGCTGTTTACAACAATACAGAAAAAGAGAAATTCACAATCGGTATCGAGGATGATGTTACACACCTTTCTCTGGAAGTTACAGAGCATCCGGTTACAACTCCGGCTACAACAATCAACTGCAAGTTCTGGGGACTTGGCGCAGATGGTACTGTAGGTGCTAACAAGAACTCCATCAAGATCATCGGTGACAATACTGATATGTATGCTCAGGCTTACTT
>ENA-OWPB01000891-OWPB01000891.1-human-gut-metagenome-genome-assembly--contig:-NODE-891-length-33040-cov-5.804638_pt1 | contig 33040 bp, 25 predicted proteins | sample MGYA00248260_ERZ651838 | MGnify/ENA primary metagenome ERZ651838 (study PRJEB26924, sample SAMEA4378304) | human gut metagenome | biome: human gut; feature: human-associated habitat; material: faeces... | reverse complement strand
GGAGCAGAGCCCCGCCCCTACCGTGCAATTTCTTACAGAGAGGCAAGTTTAAGAATCAATCATTCTCATCAAACCCGACCAGCAGCGGCTTCAGCTCCTCGGGCGGCAGCTTGTAATGCACGCCCTCAATGATGTGGTCCAGATCCTGCACCTCGCAGCGGGCCAGCCAGACATAACACATCATGACCAGCGTCGGGTCGGTGGAAAACCGCAGCCACTTTTTGCACCAGTCGCAGCGGTAGTGGAAGAAACCCTCCTTCAGCACGCTGTATTCGTGGTGGCCCAGCAGCGGGCCGTACTTCGTTCTGGCAAACCGTGCCTTGAACTCCGCAAGATCCCGGGCCGCCAGAAGGTACTCCCATTCGGCGGCGGTCAGGGCCGTGCAGTCGCGGCGCGCTGCGCTGCGCACAGCGGAATCCGGCGCGCCGATGCGGATCAGCCGCGCCGCATTGGAAACCGCCGATGTATCGCACTCCAGCTCGATAAGCTCCCGCAGGCCCGGCTCGGCAGCAGGCCCATGGTCCGCCGGTGCCAGCGCCACAAGCGCCTTGTGGCGGCAGTCCTGCAAAAGCGGCTCGGCCTGTGCGGTCAGGCCCCGGTCTGGTCTGGCGTTTCGTAAGGGAGCCAGAACCTTTTCCCACGGGGTACCGGCCACTGCGGCCAGAATACCGTCCAGTCCGGTTGCCTTGGCCAGCGCATAGAGGTCGATGCAGCAGCGCTGCTGCATGAACTCAGGCAGCCGGAACAGGTAATCTCCCGGGCGGCCCGCATCCAAGCACCGCATGGCGGCGGTCAGCTCGTCCACCTCACAGCAGAGGGTGAAGTATTCATACACCTTGCTGCCTGCGCTGCGGTCATACCGGCAAAGGCTGTCATACCGGGTGTACAGGCTCTGCCGCAGCAGGCTTTCCAGCTGGGCGCGGCGGGCGTACTGGGGGTTGACATCGGCCAGCGCCGCGCTGTAGAGCGGCTGCTCCTTGAGGGCGGCGGTTAACTCAGACATTGTGCGGCAGCCCATCAGGCGGCGGTAATCCTCTGCCCGCAGGCGGCGGCCGTACAGCGCCCGCGCCTTGGCCAGCACCGCATTGCCGGAGGCATTGCTTGCCTTCGTCATTGTGCGGCCTCCCCGCTCAGGGTGCGCTGTACAAGCGCTGCGCACCATTCAGCTTCACGGCTTCGGGCGGCGGCGGTCATGGCCTCGGCGGCCTGCTGGCACTGCTGCTCCAGCGCAGCAAGAGCGGCGGCGTTGCCCTGCTCTGCAGCCTTGGCAGCGGCCTCACAGGCTGCCTTTTCGCGGGCGTCACACTCCGCAATGATCTTCTGCTTCTGCTCGTCCAGCGCGGCCAGCCGGGCCGTGCGTTCCAGCTTGGCCTTTTCACTGGCCTTGCGCTGGGCGGCGTCCATCTCCAAAATGGCCTGCATCAGGTCGTTTACATCTTTCATGCAATGCACCTCACTCTTTGAGAGCTTTACCTGTCCTGCGGTTTCCTATTTATAGGGTCGCCCCATTTCAGGCTCAGCCGTATTATAGCACTATGACCAAATATGGCAAGTGGTTTTTGTGCAGTTTTATTTGTACAAAATCGGGATTGTGTTTTTCTTGTCAATGCAAGCGCCGCCCTCGCCTCAGCGGCGCAACTTTGGTACAAAACGCTGCATCTGTTGCCGTAAACTTTACAGCGGCGGCGCGGCGCGCTATAATGGGCGATGGTTGCAGGGAACGGCCGTTGGCCGCCCCTGCACGCGCAATCACATAGAGGGGTCGGAAAATCATGTCATATTCACTATTGCATCACCGCGGCCAGATGTCCGAGGCGTTCCGCACGGTTATATTTTTGTCCGCATCGGGCGGGCTGCAGGATGCCTACACCTACATCGGGCGCGGCAAGGTGTTTGCCAACGCCCAGACCGGCAACATCGTCCTGATGAGCCAAAGCCTGTTCGAGGGCGATTTTGCGCGGTTCGCCCACTATTTTATCCCCGTGCTGTCCTTTGCGCTGGGTGTGGCGGCGGCAGAGTGCATCCGCCTGCGCTGGCGGGAAGCACAGCGCGTCCACTGGCGGCAGCTGGTGCTGCTGACGGAGATCGTACTGCTGTTCGTGGTCGGGTTCTTCCCTGCCTCGTGGGACATGGGTGCCAATGCGGTGGTATCCTTTGCCTGTGCCATGCAGGTACAGGCCTTCCGCAAGGTACACGGCTATCCGTTTGCCAGTACCATGTGCATCGGCAATCTGCGCAGCGGCATGGATTCTCTGGTGGCGTTCGGCCATACGCAGGATAAAAGCCTGCTGTACAAGGCACTGCACTATTTCGGCGTCATCCTTGTCTTTGCGCTGGGTGCCGGCGTGGGGACCCAGTGCGTAGCTGTGCTGGGCGCCAAAACGATCTGGCTGTCCTGCGCCCTGCTCGCGGTAAGCCTCTGCCTTATGTTCATCAAGGAGGAGCTTGCGGACTGAGGGCAAAAAATTCCCCGCAGACCATGGCGGTCTGCGGGGATATTTTTATGCCTGCTTGCGGGCGTGTTTGTTTTTCAGATCATTATAGACACCGTGCAGCCGCTCGCCCAGAAAGGTCAGCCCTGCCAGTGCCGGCGCGCTGAGCGCCAGCAGCACGATCAGTACCAGCACACCGCCCAGATTCAGGCGAACCAGCGGCAGCCAAGGTGCCAGCAAAAGCACCCCGCCGATGCCTGCTGCCGCCATGCTGCCCCAGATAGCCCAGTGCAGCGGCGTAAACGGAATGCAAACGCCCCACAGGATCTGCAGGCCGACACAGAGGATGACCAGCGTACAGATCGTGCCCACCATCTCGGAGGGGATGTCGAACGCAAAGCCGAAGCCCTGTGCGCAGAATACCAGCAGAAAATCCGTCAGCCCGCCGGGCATGGCGGCCCGCATGACATTGCGCATAAATCTGCCGCGCACCAGCTCATGGTTCGGCTCAAGCGCCAGAAAAAACGCCGGTGCGCCGATGGTGGCAAAGGTGACGAGGGACAGCTGCAGCGGCTGGAACGGATAGGCCAGCGGCAGCCCCAGCGCCACGATGCTGAGCAGGAACGAGAAGATGTTCTTGACCAAAAACAGCGAGGCCGAGCGCTGGATATTGTTGATGACACGCCGCCCCTCGGCCACCACGCTGGGCAGGGCCGCAAAGTCGGAGTCGAGCAGCACCAGCTGCGCGACCTGACTGGCCGCCTGCGCACCCGATGCCATGGCAATGCCGCAGTCGGCATCCTTGAGCGCCAGAACATCATTTACGCCGTCACCGGTCATGGCTACGGTGTGGCCGCGCTTTTGCAGCGCGTGAACAAGCTGGCGCTTCTGCTCGGGCGTCACACGGCCGAACACCGTACACCGCTCGGCGGCCTCGGCCAGCTCCTTTTCGCTGCGCAGGGTGGCGGCATCCACCCAGTGCTCCGCCCCCGCAATGCCCGCGCCTGCCGCCACATGGCTGACAGCCTGCGGGTCATCGCCCGAGATGACCTTGACATCGACTCCCTGCTTGGCAAAAAAGCGGAAGGTCTTGGGGGCATTCTCCCGGATGCGGTTCTGCAGCGGCAGCAGCGCCAAAAATTCCAGCTGCGCTGTATCCAGAGCCGCGGGCGGGTCTGGCAGGGCTGCGTTGTATTTTGCCAGCAGCAGCACACGGCGGCCCTGTGCCAGCAGCGGGGAAAGAGCTCCCGTCAGCTCCCCGGCGCGGGTCCCCGCCAAAATATCCGGTGCGCCCACCACATAACAGCCCTGTGCGCCGAAATCCTTGGCGCTGTACTTGTACGCCGTGTTAAAGGGCACCGTGCGCACCGCAAGCCAGCCGGCGCCCCCCTGTCCAAAGCGGTCGGTCAGGGCGCGGCCGGTGTCGTTGTCGGGCTGCTCCCCCGCGTAGAAGGCGTGCAGGATCTCGTCCAGCGGCGCATTTTCTGCCAGCGGCAGCGGGTCATCCGCCTGCATGGCGCTCTCGGTGATCGTACCGGTCTTGTCCACGCAGAGGGTATCCACCCGGGCCAGCGTTTCAATGCAGTTCATATCCCGCGTCAGCACCCTGCGTCTGGCAAGGCGCATCATGCTCACGGCCAGCGCCACGCTCGTCAGCAGGTATAGCCCCTCGGGGATCATGCCGATGAGCGCTGCCACCGTGGCGTTGACGGTCTCCTTCATCGTCAGCTCCAGCACCCAGTGCTGCTTCCAGATCAGCACTGCGCCAATCGGGATAAGCGCTATGCCGATAAATTTGATCAGTCTGTCAAGGCTGCGCATCATCTCGCCCCGGGCGACACGGTGGCCGTTGGCCTGTGCCTCGGCTGTCAGCTTGCTGGCGTAGCTGTCCGCGCCGACATGGGTCAGCCGCGCCGTGCAGCGCCCCGCCATGAGAAAGCTGCCTGACCGCAGCTCACCGCCCGTCTCCTTCGGCACAGCCCGGGCCTCGCCGGTGATGAGGGACTCGTTGGCCTGTGCGCTGCCGTCCAGCACAACGGCATCTGCCACGATCTGGTCCCCCGCGCCGAACTCCACCACATCGTCCCGGACCAGATCATCGGAGAGCACCTCGCACCATTGGCCATCGCGCAGGCAGCGCACCTTACGGGCCGATACAAGGGTCAGCTCATCAATGGTCCTTTTGGCGCGCAGCTGCTGCACGATGCCGATGAGGGTATTCCAGAACACGATGCCGAGAAAGCCCATGTTCAGCCATGAGCCGACCAGCGCCAGCATGACGGCCAGCACGAGAAACACAAGGTTGAAATAGGTACAGATATTGTCTCGCACGATCTCACCGGTGGTCTTGGTCTGGGAGCGGGGCGGCTGATTCGTCTGGCCCGCTGCGCGGCGCGTTTCGACCTCGGCAGCGGTCAGCCCGTGATACGATGGCATGTAGGAGGCTCCTTTCGGGTGGAATTGGGTGGGCTGTAGGGGCCGCACATGTGCGGCCCGCGGCTTTCCCGTGATGGCGCGTTTGCCGTTCGGCTGCGGGCCGGGCATGCCCGGCCCCTACAGCATAAACGATCCACATCGCTTTATTATGGCAAGTATACCCATCAAGTATGAACAAAACAAGTGCCCGGCTGCATTTTGGTGCAGTCGGGCAGTTTTGTTCATATTGGTCAGCAGGGCAGCGCCGGCTCAGTCCTCCAGCGGTGCAAAGGCTGCCGTGGGGTCGGCCTCCACAGCCTCAAGATTTTCGGTCAGCTGTGCAAGCACCTTATAGAATATGGCCAGCTCGCCGGGGTCTATCCCCTCATCGGCGCGGCGCGATACATCGGCCACCACGGCCCTTACCCGCACAGCGCGGTCGCGGCCCGCATCGGTCAGCAGGTAGATAGCGTTATACTTGCCGGGCGCGCCGCACTTTTGGACCAGACCGCTGCGGACCAGATCGGCCAGCACGCGGGAGATCATCGCCGGGTCAAGATCGCACCGCTCGGTAAGCTCTGAAAAACGATAGCCGTCAGGGGCAGCATCAAGCTGGCAAAGCACCAGCGTGTGCCCGGCCTTCAGCTCAATGCGGTTCATGCCGTCCGTCTTGATGCGCTGGATGACCTTCTGCAGGCGGGACAGCGAGACGGACAGGCGGATAAAACGGTCATTCATATCAGACATCCTGCAGCTCGCCGCGGGAGCTTGCTTTCAGGTAGGCATAGATGAAGCCGTCCAGATCACCGTCCATGACAGCCTGCACATTGCCGCTCTCGTAGTTGGTGCGGTGATCCTTGACCAGCGTGTAGGGCATAAAGACATAGCTGCGGATCTGGTGGCCCCATGCAATCTCATTCTGGACGCCCTTGATGTCATCAATCTTATCCTTGTGCTGCTGCAAAGCGATCTGGTACAGCTTGGCCTTCATCATCTCCATAGCGTACTCACGGTTCTGCAGCTGGCTGCGCTGGGTCTGGCAGCTGGTCACAATGCCGGTGGGCTTGTGGATCAGGCGCACGGCAGAGGAGGTCTTGTTGATGTGCTGGCCGCCGGCACCGGAGGAACGGAACACCTGCATCTCGATATCGGCGGGGTTGATCTCGATGTTGATGTTGTTGTCCAGTTCGGGCATGACCTCAAGGCTGGAGAAGCTGGTCTGGCGGCGGGCGTTGGCGTCAAACGGGCTGATGCGCACCAGACGGTGGACACCGTGCTCGCTCTTGAGCATGCCGTAGGCGTTGGGGCCCTTGACCATCATCGAGGCAGACTTGATACCGGCCTCATCACCGTCCAGCACATCCAGTACCTCAACGCTGTAGCCGTGGGCCTCGGCCCAGCGGGTGTACATGCGGTAGAGCATCTCGGCCCAGTCCTGTGCCTCGGTGCCGCCGGTACCGGCGTGGAAGGTCAGGATCGCGTTGCTGTGGTCATACTCACCGTTGAGCATCGTCATAAGCTGCAGCTCATCAATGGCCTTCTCCACACCGTTGACAGCCTCCTCCCCCTCAGCGGCGAGGGCGGGGTCGTTCTCCTCCTCGATCATCTCCAGCAGGGTCTCGGCCTCCTCATACTGGGTGGAGAGCTTGCCGAAGCGCTCCAGCTTATTTTTGACCTCGCCCATCTCACCGATGATCTTTTGGCTGCGGTCCTGATCATCGTAAAAGCCGGGCATCGTCATCTGGTGCTCCAGCTCAGCCAGACGCTTCTCGCTGGCTTCGATGGAAAGGGCGTCCCGCAGGTCGTCCACGGCAGTCTTCATGCCGCCGAGTTTTGCTTTCAGTTCGTCAATGGTAATCATATAGAGTATCCCTCATCCCATAAGTTCGCATAAAATTACATAGTACCATTATAAGCGAATTGCGCAGCGTTGTAAAGAGGGCGGAACGCATAAAATATTCGCAGGGAGGGATGTATGCCGCCCCTACAGCGCAAATCAATCTATTGTCCTTGTAAAATCCATCTATCTTGTAAAGTTTTTATGTTTTCTTTGCATTTATCCATTTGATGCGGTATAATGACTTTATGTTACTGGGAGGATATTCAATGACACGCTACACAGGAAACCACTGCCCTGTCTGTGAACAGGCTTTTACCGATACGGACGACATCGTTGTCTGCCCCGACTGCGGCACCCCCTACCACCGGGACTGCTGGAAAAAGGTCGGGGCCTGTATGCACCGCTCCGAGCATGCCGCCGGGTTTGAGTGGCAGCCCGAGATCGGCCCCGAGGCCGTAAAGGCCGCGCATGAGGCCACCTGCCCCAACTGCGGCACCCGCAACACGCCGGGCGCGGCCCGCTGCAGCCATTGCGGCTGTCCCCTGCCCCGCAGCGAGGCCGACAGTGCCGATGCCGCCAAGCCCGAGGAGCAGGTACCCATCTACGCCCGGGACCCCGCCGCCCTGCGTCAGGACCGCAGCGCCGCCCCCGGCCCGCACATCGAAACCTACAGCGCTGACCGGGAGGGCGGCATCTACCGCCGGGAGATTGGCCCCGAGGATACGATTGACGGCATCAAGGCTAAGGACTGGGCCGCCTATGTAGGCCGCAGCCCGATGTACTACCTGATGCAGTTTTTCCGCATGAGCATCACGAACCGCAAGGCCGCCGTCTGCCTGTCGGCGTTCCTTTTCGGCCCGGCGTACCTGTTCTACCGCAAAATGTGGAAGGAGGGTCTGCTGACTGCCGTTCTGACCATTGTGCTGAGCATCCCTACCTTTATAGAGATCATCTCGGTCTTTAATCCCTCGCTTCTCGGCGCGATGCCGCTGGGCTGGCTGCCGGTCGCTGTCAATGTCTGCGCCGTGGCATCTTGGGCGCTGAACATCATTCTGGGGCTGTTTGCGGTCTCTTGGTACCGCAGGGAGGCCAAGAAAAATATTGACCGCATCTACGCCGACTACCCTGACGGCGAGGCCCGCACCGATGCCCTGCTGCAGAAGGGCGGCACGAATCTGCTGGCGGCGCTGCTCTACTTCGGCATTATGCTGCTGCTTGCCTCGCTGGTCATCAATCTGGCCGGGCCCGGCTTTGTACAGTACGCCCTGTCGATAAGCGGCTATTAAAAGCTTTGCTGTATCATGTCCTGCGGGGCGGATGCCAGACATCGCCCCCTGCATAAACACAGCATCACCAAAGAAGAAGAACGCACAATACACCAATGGTGTTAAAATAGGAGGAAAATCATGAAAACTGCTCTGGTTATTATGGCTGCAGGCATTGGCTCCCGCTTCGGCGGCGGCATCAAGCAGCTGGCGGCTGTGGGTCCCAACGGCGAGATCATCATGGACTATTCCATTCATGACGCGATCGAGGCCGGTTTTGACAAGATCGTCTTTATCATCCGCCACGACATTGAGGATGCCTTCAAGGAGGCCATCGGCGACCGCATTGAGAAAATCTGCGCCGAACTGGGCGTTGAGATCGACTACGCCTTTCAGGCGCTGGAGAATGTCCCCGCAGGGTATTCCGTGCCGGAGGGGCGCTCCAAGCCCTGGGGCACCGGTCAGGCCGTGCTGGCCTGCAAGGGCATCATCAAGGAGCCGTTCGCCGTCATCAACGCCGACGACTACTATGGCAAGGAGGCCTTTGTCCAGCTGCATGACTTTTTGCAGGGCTACACGCCCGACAAGGCCGGTGCTCTGGCCATGGCCGGCTTTGTGCTGAAGAACACCCTGAGCGACAACGGCGCTGTGACCCGCGGCATCTGCCAGATGAACGAGGCCCATTACCTGACCGGCGTGCTGGAGACCAGCGGCATTGAAAAGACCGCCGACGGCGCAGCCGCAGGCGGCAAGAGCATCGATGTTGAGAGCCTTGTCTCGATGAATATGTGGGCACTGACCCCCGAGTTTGTCGATCTGCTCGATGCCGGCTTTGTAGAGTTCTTTGAGAAGGCCGCGCCTGCCAACCCGCTCAAGGCCGAGTATCTGCTGCCCATCTACATTGATGAGCTGCTGCACGCGGACAAGGTCAGCGTCAAGGTCCTGCCCACCCACGACAAGTGGTTCGGCGTCACCTACGCTGAGGACAAGCAGACCGTCATCGACAGCTTTGCCAGACTGGTCGCAGACGGCGTGTACAAGAAAGACCTGTTCAGCGATCTGAAGAAGTAAACAGTACACCGCACTTTCCCCCCGCCGTATGACGGGGGATTTTTTATAAGGCAGCGCTATCATAAAACAGTGGTGTACAATCGGCGGCGTTTGGTTGAAAATTGCAAAACCCTGACACACAATGCTATGGAAAGCGGAGGCAAAAGGCGGTATGGTTAATACAACAGAATACACAACACACCGCTACAGGAGGGCAATCATGGCAAAGAATGAAGTTGATCTTACGACCCTGACCCCGGAGCAGCGTGACGCACGCCTTGCCCTGGATGTGGAGCGCCTGCTGCGCTTCGGCCGCAAGCACAAGCTTATCAAGGATCTCGATGTTCTGGTGGCGCGCAACACGCTGCTGGATCTGCTGGCACTGGCTGCCCCCAGCGAGGCCAAGCCCCCGAAGGAGGACCCCGAGACGCCCGCCGCCCTGCTGGATGAAATGGTGGAGCTGGCCGCCCGGAAGGAGCTTTTTGACGGTGCCGTAAATCAGTACCGCATCAACTTTGAGACCCGCCTGATGGGTGCCCTGATGCCCCGCGAGGGTGAGGTCTGCAAAAAGTTCAAAAAGCTGTACCAGAAGCAGGGCGCCAAGGCTGCAACCGACTGGTTCTACCGCCTGTGTGTGGACACCAACTACATCCGCACCGCGCAGATCGCCAAGAACATCCAGTGGAACACCGCCACCCCCTACGGCGAGCTGGAGATCACGATCAACCTGACCAAGCCAGAGAAGGACCCCAAGACCATCGCGCTGGAGCGTCTGCAGCCCAAGAGCGGCTACCCCGCCTGTATGCTCTGCAAGGAGAACATCGGCTACGCGGGCCGCATCAACTTCCCCGCGCGCCAGACCCACCGCATCGTACCCATCACGCTCGCAGGGGAGCAGTTCTACCTGCAGTACAGCCCCTACGCCTACTTCCATGAGCATTGCATCATGCTGCATGACCAGCACAAGCCCATGGAGATGAACAAACAGACGCTGGCCGAGATTTTTGACTTTGTGGCACAGTTCCCCCACTATACCTGCGGCTCCAACGCCGATCTGCCGATCGTGGGCGGCAGCATCCTGAGCCACAGCCATTTTCAGGGCGGGCGGTATGTTTTCCCGATGCAGAAGGCCGACATTGCCGTACCGATGACCGACATCCGCTACCCCGGCGTCAGGGCGGGCATCCTGAACTGGCCTGTTTCCGCCGTGCGTCTGGTCGGCCGCAGCAGCCAGCAGATGCAGATCGTGGCCAACAACATCCTGAGCGCCTGGCGCGCCTACAGCGATGAGAGTGTCGGTATTCTGGCAGAAACGGACGGCACACCGCACAATACTGTGACGCCGATCCTGCACTACGATGAGACCGACGGGTTCATCCTTGACCTTGCGCTGCGCAACAACCGCACCAGCGAGGAGTTCCCGGACGGTATCTTCCACCCGCATAAGGAATACCACAACATAAAAAAGGAAAACATCGGCCTGATCGAGGTCATGGGTCTGGCCATCCTGCCCGCCCGCCTGAAGGAGCAGGGTGCGCAGATCGCGGAAATTTTGGCAGGCCAGCGCCCGAACACCAGCCGTATCGAGGGCGATGCACTGGCTGTCCATGCCGACTGGATCGATGAACTGATTGCCAAGTACGGCACCGGCATGAAGCCCGAGGCCGCCAACAAGGCCGTCAAGGCCGAGATCGGCACCGTCTTCAGCCATGTGCTGGAGAATGCCGGTGTCTTTAAGCAGGACGCCCAAGGCCAGGCCGCGTTCGTCAGGTTCATGCAGAGCGTAGGATTTAGAAAAGCATAAATAAAAAGGAGCATCAGCCGGGCAGGGTGATGCTCCTCTTATTTTGTAGGGGAGGGATTTATCCCTCCCCTACGGTTCTTCCGGGTATCCGCATTCCCACAATACGCCCCAATCCAATTTTTCATCTATCCCGGCTTCATACCGTGCCAAATTCACATCAATGACCCGCTGCTTTACATTCACGCAGCAGAGCAGTGTAAAGCTGACCGCTGCCGCAAAAATGGCAAGCTTCGCCGCCGGGATCGGCCTGAACACCCGCACCAGCGCCAGCACCGCACAGACAGCCAGCACAAACAGGCACCATGCTGCCGTGAACCGCCGGGGCGTCAGCGCGTACAGCGTCACATAGACGGCCAGCTTGCCCGCTGCCAGCGCGGCAAAAGCCACACCGAACCCGCAGAACACGGCGGCCAACGCTTTAGGCAGCGGCGCACGGCCAAAGAACTGTATGCCCGCCAGCACCGCAAAATTGAGCAGCAGGATTTTCAGCAGCTCCCAGAAGCCGTTCACCGCGAAGGCGGCGGTGTCCGGTGCGTCCAGCCCCAGCGGCGCAGCGGCAAGCCACTCCCCTGCCTGCACGGCAAAAAACAGCGCGTAAACACCGCACAGCGCCGTTACGGCCACCACCGCCGTGGTTCGCGGCACAACGCGGCAGTTTTCCAGCACAGCGGCACACTGCTGCGCCGTGGTGGGCGGGGCTTTGCGGCGCAGGGAGCCGCCCACAAGCCCATACAGCCACGCCCCCACCGGGAGTGAGAGCAGGATATACATCAGCCGGTCGATGAATCTCACATTGTTCAGCAGCCTGTTCCACCAGCCGGACATCTGCTGTCCCAGCGCGGCAAAGTTGGCATCGGCCGCTGCCAGCAAGCCCCATGCCACACCGCACAGCGCCAGCGTCACCGCTGCCGTAACGATGAGGCGCAGAATTTTTTGTGCCTCCATGCGGTCCTGCAGGCGGGTGCGCAGCGCAGCAAAGACAGTGCGCGCCCGCAGAAAGAAATTCCCGAACGGCAGGAGGACGAACCCGGCCAGCGCGTCCAGCGGGGCCAGACTGCCGCTCTGCCCCTGCGCCAGCATCCCGCACCGTGCCAGCACATACCAGACGGCGAACAGATGCCATACCATCCACTGCCAGCTGCCCAGCGGCTCCGGCTGGTAGCCGTACAGCGGGTACGCCACGGCCAGCGCCATCCAGCATACGGCCCAGAGCGGCGTCTCCTTAGCAGCGGTGCGGTGCGCGGCACGGGCGGCACAGTCCACATACACAATGAACAGCGCCGCAAAAACCGGCATTCCCCAACCGGGGTACTCCGCCGGGAACATCACTCCGCGGATGTACAGATACGCCAGCGGGTACATCAGAATTGCATACAGCGTCATGGCTTTTCCTCCGGCACGTATTCCAGAATATCTGCAGGCTGGCAGTCCAGCGCCTTACACAGGGCCTCCAATGTAGAGAACCGCACTGCCTTGGCCTTGTTGTTCTTTAAGATGGACAGATTCGCCGGGGTGATGCCGATCTCCTCGGCCAGCTCGCCCGCCGCCTTGTGGCGGCGGGCCATCATGACATCCAGATTGACCACAATAGGCATCGTGACGCCCCCTTACACGGTGTAGTCCAGCTCGTCCTTCATGCGGACGGCCTGCGCAAAGGCGTTTTTCAGCACCCGGACGATCAGCGCCATAAACCCTGCCGCCACCGCCAAAAACAGGAACGGCAGATAGATCCCCGCTGCCAACAGGCAGAATCCCGCCGCGCCAGCACAGCACCAGCTGATGCGCCGCAGGGCCGCAACATTGGTGGAAACAAAGATCTCGCCCGCTTCAATGCGGCGCAAAAACTGATACAGGCTGCACAGCATGACCAGCGCCAGCGCGGCGCAGGCATATCCCATCCCCAGCAGCAGGGGGCCGCTGCGCGGCGGCAGCCCATGTGCCGTAACCATCCAATGCGTGACCTTCGGGCCGCATACCGTCATAACCACGCTGCCCGCAATCGCCAGCGCCACAACGGCGCGGGTCAAAAGTATGCTTCTCTGATCGTTCCAAAGCTGCTTCATCTGTATCTGCCTCCCGGTTTATTGCCTGCAGTATAGCACACCGCATATCGTTTTGCAAGTATTTTTTATCGTTTTTCGATAATTTTGTAAAACTGCTTCGTTTCGTTTGCGTATCTCGAAAAAATGGTGTATCATAGAAGTAATTACAAACTTTTGTGCGAGGTGCCCTTCATGAAAGTATCTGTCCTGCTTGCTGCGCTTGGGCTGGCCGGCTGCCTGACCGCCTGCGCCCCCAAAACGCCCGACACCCTCCGGCAGCCTGCCACGGCGGAAAGTGCCGCCCCCACCGCCGCGCCTGCGGCCACCGCGCAGCCTGCGGCAGCCGAGCCCGCTGCCGCAGTGGGCACCGTGCTGCCCGCAGGCGCGGACGCCGGGCGCAGCTATCTGGACGAAACACTTTTCATCGGGGATTCCAACACCGCGCGCTACCTGCTGTATGCCGATGATACGGGCACCGCTTTTACAAGCCTTTCCAACAACATCGGTGTTGTCAGCATGGGAGCCGGCGCAATCACCACGCTGAAATGCGAAAAGTTCAAGGGCTCCTCAACCATGTACACCGTGCCGGAATCGGTTGCCATGCTTAAGCCGAAGCGGATCATCATCTGCTACGGCACAAACAACCTCTCCGGCGCCTCCACCGATGCGACCCGGTTCATCGCCACCTATCTGCAGGGGCTGCAGGCCATCCGGCAGGCGTGGTCCTACTGCGACATCATCGTAAGCGCCATCCCGCCGCTGGACAAGCAGCGCGAAAACACGAACCTGACGATGGCGCAGGTCGATGCCTACAACGCCGCTCTGGTGCAGATGTGCGAGGAGAACGGCTTTAAATTTCTGAACAGCGCCGAGGTCCTGCGGGACGACGCCACCGGCTGGGCCAAAACCGACTACACTCTGTCAGACGGCGTACACCTCTCCAAAAAAGCCGTTGAGGCGTATTTTACTTATGTACGCACCCACGCATACCAGACTGAGGACCGCCGCCCGCAGCCGCTGGGGAGCATCCCGCAGCCGGACGGCGTGCCCGCAAACCTTATCACAAAGGACCCCATCGCCGTGCGCGGCGCCAAGGTCCCGCTGGAATTTGTTGCTGAGCACGGCGGCAAGCTGTCCGGCACCACCAGCCAGCTTGTCAAAAAGGGCGCGACCGCCGGGGCCGTGACCGCCGTGCCGGACGCAGGCTTTGTCTTTGCGGGCTGGACCGCCAGCTCAGGCGGCAGCTACAGCAGTGAATCCCTCAGCTTTACGATGCCGCAGGACGCCGATGCAGGCGGTGTGGTGCTGACGGCCCACTTCAAGGCCGATGCCCACGAGCACAACTATGCGGAGATTGAGGATACGCGGGTGAACCCCACCTGTACAACCAACGGCTCCGCCAAGTATACATGCACGATCTGCGGTGAAATCATTGAAAAAGAGCTGCCCGCCCTCGGCCATGACTGGGATGGCGGGGTGCAGAACGGCAGCGAAATTATTTATTATTGCCGCCGCGAAGGGTGCGATGCAACTCACACTGAGGTCATAGAGGCAACGGCAACACCGTCCCCCGCCCCAACGCTTGCCCCAACGCCAACTCCCACACCGACACCAACCCCGACACCGCATGAACACAGTTTCCAACTTGTAAGCGACACGGCCACCTGCGCAGCTGACGGCGTAAAAACCTTTCAGTGCGCCTGCGGTGAAACACAGACAGAAACATCGCCCGCCACAGGCCAGCACAGCTGGCAGCTAACTGAGCATCTTGACGCCCAAGTCGGTGTGGATGGATACGATGTGTACACCTGCTCAGTGTGCAGCCAGACCTACAAGGAGACTCTCCCCGCTTTGGAACCTACCCCCACGGAGGATACATCGGAAACAACAACAGAATAACCGCCCTGTAGGGGCGACCATTGGTCGCCCGCGGGACATAGCGGCAGCCGCAAAGCTTCCGGGCGGATATGGAATCCGCCCCTACAAGAGTTTTTTGACAGCCTGAGGCGAACCATGCTCGCCCCTGCATTCTCTGCATCCATTCTATTTCATAAATCAAACGAAAGAGGTACCCATGTCCGAAACCACTACTCCGCAGCGCCCGAAAAACAGTGCGCTGATCCGACGCTTTCTCCCCTATCTGGTCAAGTACCGCGGCGTGCTGGCCTTTGATCTGTTCTGTGCCGCACTGACGACCCTGTGCGACATTGCCCTGCCCAAAATCATGAGCACCCTGACAAACACGGTCACAGCGGCGTCCCTGACGGCAGAAACCGTGCTGAAGCTGGCGGCGCTCTACTTTGTGCTGCGCGTCATTGACGGTGCGGCCAGCTACTTTATGTCCGGCGTTGGCCATATTATGGGCGTGCATATTGAGACCGATATGCGCCGCGATGCCTTTGACCATCTGCTGCAGCTCGATCACACCTACTACAACAACACCAAGGTCGGCCAGATCATGGGCCGCATCACGAACGACCTGTTCGATGTGACCGAGTTTGCCCACCACTGCCCTGAGGAGTTTTTTATTGCAGGCATAAAGATTGCCGCCTCGTTCGTGATCCTCTGTCAGTCCAACATACCGCTGACCCTCGTTGTCTTTGCCTGTGTGCCGCTGATGGGCGTTGTCTCGGTCAAACTGAACCACAAGCTGCGCGAGCGGTTCCGCCAGCAGCGCTTTCAGATCGGCGAGCTGAACGCCACCATTGAGGACAGTCTGCTCGGCCAGCGTGTGGTCAAGGCCTTTGCGGCCGAGGATCTGGAGCGCGAAAAGTTTGAGCAGGGCAACCGCGATTTTGAAAAAATCAAGACGCTGGGCTATCATGCCATGGCGGCCTTCAACACATCCACCCGCCTTTTTGACGGCCTGATGTATTTTGTCGTCATTCTGGCCGGTGGTCTTTCCCTCGCGTACGGCGCCATCAGCGCGGGCGATCTGGTGGCCTATGTGCTGTATGTCTCCACACTGATCGCTACCATCCGCCGCATCGTGGAATTTGCCGAGCAGTTCCAGCGCGGCATGACCGGCATTGAGCGCTTTGCCGAGATCATGGATACCCCCATTGCCATCGCCGACCTTCCCGGTGCGGAGCCGCTGCAGGTGCGGGAGGGCGGCATCGACTTCTGCGATGTCAGCTTTGAGTACCCCGATGACCACAATAAGGTCCTGCGCCATGTCAACCTCAAGATCCGCCCCGGCGAGAATGTTGCACTGGTCGGTCCCTCCGGCGGCGGCAAGACCACGCTCTGCAACCTGATTCCCCGCTTTTATGATGTGACGGGCGGTAAGATCCTGATCGACGGGCAGGATGTGCGCAGCGTCACACTGCGCAGCCTGCGCGAGGCCATCGGCGTGGTGCAGCAGGATGTCTATCTGTTCAGCGGCACCGTGGCGGAGAACATCGCCTACGGCCGCCCCGGTGCGACCCGCGCCGAGATCGAGGAGGCCGCCCGTCTGGCCGGAGCCGATGGCTTTGTCCGCGCATTGAAGAACGGCTACGACACCTATGTCGGTGAGCGCGGCGTCAAGCTTTCGGGCGGGCAGAAGCAGCGCCTTGCCATCGCCCGCGTATTTTTGAAGAACCCGCGCATCCTGCTGCTGGACGAGGCCACCAGTGCGCTGGACAACGAGAGTGAGATTCTGGTCGGCCAGAGCCTTGACAAGCTGGCCAAGGGCCGCACGACCCTGACGATTGCCCACCGGCTGACGACCATCCAGAACTCCGACCGCATCCTTGTCTTAGGCCGGGACGGCATCGAGGAGGAGGGCAGCCACGAAGCGCTGCTGGCAAAGCAGGGCGTGTATTATAGGCTGTGGAACGGGCTGGTGAGTGGAGAAACCTTATAAGATGCACGGCTTCCCCCTAGGGGGGAAGCTGTCAGCGGCCCCGCCCGCTGACTGATGAGGGGCAGACTTCCCGCAATAACCCATTCACAGGCAAGCAAGGCCGCACCTCCCCTCATCCGGCCTCGGACGGGGCCTCGGCCACCTTCCCCCTAGGGGGAAGGCTTTTTTATTTGTACCATCATCCTTCTCATATTCAATCCGCATGTCATCACATTTGATGCAATCATAATCCACAGGAAGCCTGCCATGCCGTACTGCGGCAGCACAAGCCGGATGGCCGTGATGCGGAACACCGAATCCAGCAGCGAATACCGGAAGGTGGCCAGCTGCTCCCCCAATCCCTTGAGTACACCGTCCACCATGCTTTCCAGATACATGAAGGGCGCGGCCAGCCCCAAAATCTGCACATAGCGGCCCACCATAGCATCGCGGTAGACAAGCTCTGCCAGCGGCGCGCCCAGCAGCACAAACCCTGCCCCCGCCAGCACAGAAAACCCGCCGGTGAAGCGCAGCATGGTAAACACCAGCCGCCGCGCAGCGGCTGCATCCCCCCGGGTGTGGGCGCGGGTGATCTCCGGCATCAACAGACCGGACAGGGCGGTCAGTACCGAAAACGGAAAGAACAGCAGCGGCAGCGCCATCCCCTTGAGCGCACCGTACTGCGCCATCGCCGCAGTGCGGCTGCCGGTATAGAGGGTGAGCGTATAAGGGATCAGGCTGCTCTCGGCAGCCTGCAGGGCGCTGGCCAGCAGGCGGCTGCCCTCGACCGGCCAGAGGATACTATACAGTTCCCGCGCGGTGTAGGGGTGCAGCGGGGCGCCGGGGCGGGGCGCAAATTCCGGTGTTCGGGCAGCAAAAAGCAGCATAATACCGCAGGAGATTCCCTCGCTGACTGTGTTGCCCAGCATGACAGCCGCGCAGCCGTAGCCTGCACCCCACTGCGCCAGCAGGCGCAGCCCCGCCGCTGCCACCGCCATCCGCACAAGCTGCTCCACAAGCTGCGCTGTGATGTTGGGCTGCACCCGCCGCGCCGCCAGAAAGCACCCCCGCACTGCCCCCGACACCGCCATAAACGGCAGGCTCGGTGCCAGGATCAGCAACGCAGTCTCGGCACGGATGTCATGCAGCAGATACCGCGCGCAGGGGCCTGCCAGCACAGCCTGCGCAGCCATGGCCGCCGTGCCAAAGCCCAGCGCCGTACCGCATAGCCCGCGCAGCGTCTGCGCCATACCGCTGCCGCGGGCCAGACTTTGGGCTGCCAGACGCGCCGCGGCCACATGGATGCCCGCCGTGGCAAAGGAGACGAACACCATGTAAAGCGCCAGAATCAGTTGGTACAGCCCCATCCCCTCACTGCCGAGGGCCGCTGCCACCATGACCCGGAGCCCCATACCCAGCAGCCGCAGCACCAGCCCCGACCCGGTAAGCAGCGCCGCATTGTGCAGATAATTCCTGCGGTTGTTCATACGCCGCCCCCTTCCCCTGCTGATGGATATGCGGAAGGCGCAGCGGGTATACCAGCGTGTGAAGCCTTCCCCCTTGGGGGAAGGTGGCCGCAGGCCGGATGAGGAGCGACGTTATCGCGGCCGCCCGTTACCGGGCAATCACGGAAAGTCTGCCCCTCATCAGTCCGCTTCGCGGACAGCTTCCCCCTCTGGAGGAGGCCTTTTCGCTGCGCAGCATCTTGCAAAGCTGCGCGAATTTTGGTACACTGTTATAAAAGCATTTTTAAAGGAGCATTTACAAATGAGCGAAGCATGTACCCATGATTGCAGCAGCTGTCAGGCTAACTGCGATCACCGCGCGCCGCAGCATGAGCCGCCGCACGCAAGAAGCCGTATCAAAAAGGTCATCGGCGTTGTTTCCGGCAAGGGCGGCGTCGGCAAAAGCATGACCAGCGCCATGCTGGCCGTCTCGATGCGCCGCCTTGGCTACAAGGCCGGCGTGCTGGACGCCGATATTACCGGTCCCTCTATTCCCCGCCTGTTCGGCGTGAAGGGCCCTGCCACCGGCGACGGCGAGAGCATCAACCCGATCTGCAGCCGCACCGGCGTTGAGATCATGAGCATCAATCTGCTGCTCGATGACCCCGAGGCCCCCGTGGTCTGGCGCGGCCCCGTCATTGCCGGTGCTGTCAAGCAGTTCTGGCAGGAGGTCGTGTGGGATGTTGATTTCCTGTTCGTTGATATGCCCCCGGGAACCGGCGATGTGCCGCTGACCGTCTTTCAGACGCTGCCGGTGGACGGCATCGTTATCGTGTCCAGCCCGCAGGAGCTGGTCGGCATGATTGTCGGCAAGGCCGTCCAGATGGCCCAGATGATGCATGTGCCCATTTTGGGTCTGGTCGAAAATATGAGCTACGCCGTCTGCCCCGACTGCGGCAAGCACATCCATGTGTTTGGCGACAGCCATGTGGATGAGATCGCCGACAAGTACAGCCTGCCGGTGCTGGCAAAAATGCCTATTGACCCCGAGCTGGCCAAGGAGGCCGATGCCGGCATGATCGAGGTCTTTGCGGGCGACTACCTTGACAACGCCGCCCAGACGGTGGCCAAGCTGCTGAAAAAGTAAGGGCAATACCGCATAATTCTAAATGCCGCTCCGGCGGTATTACGGTAAATTTGCTGCGGCGCGGAACACTACCGCGCCGCAGTTTTTAGAAAGAGGGGGGTTCCTTATGAAGAAGTTCTGGGAAGAATTCAAATCCTTTGCCCTGAAGGGCAACATGATGGATATGGCCATCGGTGTCATCATCGGCGGTGCGTTCTCAACGCTCGTGACCTCGCTGACTGATAACCTCATCAGCCCGATTCTGGGTATTCTGGGCAAGGTCAACTTTGACGCTATGATGTGGGATGTTTTCGGCGATGGCAAGCTGGTTTTCAAGTACGGTGCCTTCATCACCTCGGTCATCAACTTTCTGATCATGGCTCTGGTGCTGTTCCTCATCGTCAAGGGCATGAACAAGCTGATGGGCCTTGGCAAGCACAAGGAGGAGGCCCCTGCGGAGCCGGAAGCCCCCGCCGCCCCCACGCAGGAGGAGCTGCTGGCCGACATCCTTGCCGAGCTGAAAAAGCAGAACGAGGAAAAGACGGCGTAACTCCACCCTGCTGCAGCCTTGGCGGCAGCGGCAAGGGTCCCGGTCGGACATGGAATCTACCCCTGCTTGTACGGGTTGGCGCTTAATTTTATTAGGTTTTACCCTCTCGAATTAAATTTAAAAAGATTTTTCGCTTAATTTCTGTAAAATCTTTTGCTTTAGCATTGTAAAGCGCCTGTATCTATGGTATGATGCAGACAAGAACAAAGACGTTCCCACAAGGGGCCTGTGCGCCCTGTGGGGGCGTCTTTTTTGTTACCCCGAGAGCTGCAGCGTTATGTGCGTAGCTGCGATGCTTTCGGCATTTGGGAAGGAGCGATTACAAGGCATGGAAAACTTTACCGAGCGCAAGTCCCCCGCCGGGCTGTACAGCCCCCAATTTGAGCATGACAACTGCGGCATCGGTGCGGTCGTGGACATCAAGGGCCGCAAGAGCCACCAGACCATTGACGATGCACTGCAGATCGTGGAGCATCTTGAGCACCGCGCAGGCAAGGACGCCGAGGGCAAGACCGGCGACGGCGTAGGCATTCTGACACAGATCAGCGACAAATTCTTTCAGAAAATTGCGGCCGAGCTGGGCATCACACTTGGGAAAGAGCGCGAATACGGCATTGGCATGTTCTTTTTCCCGCAGGATGAGCTGAAGCGCAACCAGGCCAAAAAGCTATTTGAGATCGTCTGCAAAAAAGAGGGTCTGCCGTTTTTGGGCTGGCGCGAGGTACCCACCTGCCCTGCGATCCTTGGCCACAAGGCTGTGGCCTGTATGCCCAGCATCTGGCAAGGCTTTGTAGGCAAGCCGCCGCGTCTGGACGCCGGTATTGCCTTTGACCGCCGCCTGTATGTGGTGCGCCGCGTTTTTGAGCAGTCCAGCCCTGATACCTATGTCTGCAGCCTGTCCAGCCGTACCATCGTGTACAAGGGCATGTTCCTCGTCAAGGAATTGCGGCTGTTCTACCCCGACCTGCAGGACACCGACTACGAATCTGCCATCGGCATGGTACACAGCCGCTTTTCCACCAACACAGCCCCCAGCTGGAACCGCGCCCACCCCAACCGCTTTATTTTGCACAACGGCGAGATCAACACGATCCGCGGCAATGTGGATACGATGCTTGCGCGCGAGGAGACCATCGGCTCCAACTATCTGAAGGACGATATGACGAAGGTTTTGCCCATCGTCAATCAGGGCGGCTCTGACTCTGCCCAGCTGGATAACACGCTGGAATTTATGGTCATGAACGGCATGGATCTGCCGCTGGCCGTCATGGTCACGATCCCCGAGCCGTGGGACAACAACAAGGCGATGGACCCCAAGCGGCGCGACTTTTACCAGTATTACGCCACGATGCTGGAGCCGTGGGACGGCCCTGCCAGCATCCTGTTCAGTGACGGTGATGTCATGGGCGCGGTGCTGGACCGCAATGGTCTGCGCCCCAGCCGCTACTATATCACAAAGGATGGGCGGCTGATCCTTTCCAGCGAGGTCGGCGTGCTGGATCTGCCTGCTGAGGAGATCGTCCGCAAGGACCGCCTGCGCCCCGGCAAGATGCTGCTGGTCGATACCATCAAAGGCGAGCTTGTCGATGATGAAAAGCTGAAGGCCGACTACGCCGGCCGCCAGCCCTACGGCGAGTGGCTGGACCGCAATCTGGTCCCGCTTTCCGGCCTGAAGGTCCCCAACAAAAAGGTTCCCTCCTACACCAAGGAGCAGCTTGTCCGGCTGCAGAAGGCGTTCGGCTACCGGTATGAGGATGTCTCGACGATCCTGCTGCCGATGGCGAAGAACGGCAGCGAGCCTGCCGGGGCGATGGGCAGTGACACCCCGCTGGCGGTGCTGAGCCACACCCGCCCGTCCCTGAGCGAATATTTCAAGCAGATGTTCGCACAGGTCACAAACCCGCCGATCGACGCCCTGCGTGAGAAGATCGTCACCTCCACCACCGTCTATGTCGGTGCGCAGGGCAACCTGCTGGAGGAAAACGCCGACAACTGCAAGGTGCTGAAGATCGAGAACCCGATTCTGACCGAGACCGACCTGCTCAAGATCAAGGCGATGGATGTGCCCGGCTTCAAGGTCGTAACGCTGTCCATCTGCTACTACAAAAATACCGATCTGGAAAAGGCCATCGACCGGCTGTTTGTCGATGTGGACCGCGCCTACCGCGATGGCGCCAACATCCTGATTTTGTCTGACCGCGACATTGACGAGTACCATGTCGCCATTCCCAGCCTGCTGGCTGTCGGCGCGGTCAGCAAATATCTGGTGCGCACCCGCAAGCGCACCGCCATGGCCCTGATCCTTGAGAGCGGCGAGCCGCGCCTTGTGCATGACTTTGCGACCCTGCTGGGCTACGGTGCCGCCGCCATCAACCCCTATCTTGCGCAGGAGACGATCGGCGCGCTCATCACGGACGGCCTGCTGGACAAGGACTATTACGCCGCTGTGCAGGACTACAACCGGGCCGTGCTGGCCGGTATCGTGAAGATTGCCTCCAAGATGGGCATCTCCACCATCCAGTCCTACGCCGGCAGCCAGATCTTTGAGGCGCTCGGCATCTCGAAAGAGGTCGTGGACAAGTACTTCACGAACACCGTCTCCCGCGTGGGCGGCATCACGATTCAGGACATCCAGAACGATCTGGAGGCCCGCCATCAGGAGGCCTTTGACCCGCTGGGACTGGACATCAACCGCGAGCTGCCGAGTCTGGGTGCTCACAAGTACCGCGGCGGCCCCGCTGCCGAGCAGCACCTGTACAACCCGCAGACCATCCACCTGCTGCAGCAGGCGTGCTGGACCGGCAGCTATGACATCTTCAAGCAGTACACGGCGGCCGCCGCCAATGAAGGCGGCGATGCGATGCATCTGCGCAGCCTGCTCGACTTCAACTACCCCGAGGCGAGTATCCCGCTCGATGAGGTCGAGAGCGTGGACTCCATCGTGAAGCGGTTCAAGACCGCCGCCATGAGCTACGGCGCGTTGTCCGAGGAAGCGCACGAGTGCATGGCCATCGCCATGAATCGGCTGGGGGGCAAGTCCAACACCGGCGAGGGCGGCGAGGCCGAGGACCGCTTTGGCACAGAGCGCAACTCCGCCATCAAGCAGGTTGCGTCCGCCCGCTTCGGCGTCACCAGCAAATATCTGGTATCCGCCAGTGAAATTCAAATCAAGATGGCGCAGGGTGCCAAGCCCGGCGAGGGCGGCCAGCTGCCCGGCGGCAAGGTCTACCCGTGGGTCGCCAAGACCCGCAACTCCACGACCGGCGTGGGGCTCATCTCTCCCCCGCCGCACCATGACATCTACTCGATCGAGGATCTGGCACAGCTCATCTACGATTTGAAGTGCGCCAACCGCAAGGCGGCCATCAATGTCAAGCTGGTCAGTGAGGCCGGTGTCGGCACGATTGCAGCCGGCGTAGCCAAGGCGGGCGCCGAGGTCATTTTGATTTCCGGCTTTGACGGCGGCACCGGCGCAGCGCCGCGCAACTCCATCCACAACGCCGGTCTGCCGTGGGAACTGGGTCTGGCTGAGGCACACCAGTGCCTGATTATGAATGGTCTGCGCAGCCGCGTGCGCATCGAGGCCGACAGCAAGCTGATGAGCGGCCGCGATGTAGCCATCGCCGCCCTGCTGGGTGCCGAGGAATTCGGTTTCGGCACCGGCCCCCTCGTTGCGATGGGCTGCGTGATGATGCGCGTCTGCAACCTCGACACCTGCCCGATGGGCATCTGCACTCAGAACCCCGAGCTGCGCAAGCGGTTCAAGGGCAAGCCCGAGTACATCATGAACTTTATGCGCTTTATGGCCGAGGATCTGCGTGAGTACATGGCAAAGCTCGGCGTGCGCACCGTCGATGAGCTGGTAGGCCGCACCGACCTGCTGAAGGTAAAGCCCGCCCCCGCAGGCTCCCGCGCCGGTGAGATGGACCTCTCGGCGCTGCTGCAGAACCCGCTCATCGAAAATTCCAACATTCACTTCGACCCGAAGGCTGTCTATAACTTCCAGCTTGAAAAGACCCCCGACATGCGCGTTCTGATGAAGAAATTCAAGAAGAGCTTTGATTCCGCCGAGCCGAAGCCGATGACCGTCGCGCTGGATGTCGGCAACACCGACCGCGCGTTCGGCACGATCTTCGGCAGCGAGATCACCGCCAAATTCGGCAATACGCTGCCCGATGATACCTTCCATGTGGTCTGCCACGGCTACGGCGGCCAGAGCTTCGGCGCGTTCCTCCCCAAGGGGCTGACGCTGGAGCTGGTCGGCGATGCGAACGACTACATCGGCAAGGGGCTGTCCGGCGGCAAGATCATCGTCTACCCGCCGAAAAACGCCGCCTTTGACCGCAGCGAGAACATCGTTATCGGCAATGTGGCGCTGTACGGTGCCACGGGCGGCAAGGCGTTCATCAACGGTGTCGCGGGCGAGCGGTTCTGCGTGCGCAACTCCGGCGCAACTGCCGTTGTGGAGGGCGTGGGCGACCACGGCTGCGAGTATATGACCGGCGGCACGGTAGTAGTCTTAGGCAAGACCGGCAAAAACTTTGCAGCCGGCATGAGCGGCGGCATCGCCTATGTGCTGGACGAGGACTGGGACTTTTACCAGCGCGTCAACAAGGACATGGTCAGTCTGGAGCCTGTTGAGCATAAGTACGACGTATCGCTGCTGAAGGATCTTATCCGTGAGCATGTCGAGCTGACAGGCTCGCCGCGCGGCAGACACATTCTTGACAACTTTGGCGAATACCTGCCCAAGTTCAAGAAGGTCCTGCCCCACGATTACGACAAGATGCTGCGCCTGATTGCCCAGATGGAAGAAAAGGGCGAGGACAGCGAGCAGGCGCAGATGGAAGCATTCTACGCCATGAAAAACGCAAAATAAGGGAGGCAGAGTACCATGGGCAAACCGACAGGATTTATGGAAATTACGCGGCAGACCAGTTTAGAGCTGCCGCCCGAGGAACGCATCCGGAATTTTAACGAGTTTCACGTCCCGCTGCACACCGACGAGCAGCAGGCGCAGGGTGCGCGCTGCATGGACTGCGGCGTGCCCTTCTGCCAGAGCGGCGTCCAGCTGGGCGGGATGTTCAGCGGCTGCCCGCTGAATAACCTCATCCCCGAGTGGAACGATCTGGTCTATCAGGGCAAGTGGGATCTGGCCGTACACCGCCTGATCGCCACAAACCGCTACCCGGAGTTTACCAGCCGGGTCTGCCCTGCCCTGTGCGAGGCCGCCTGCACCTGCGGCAATGTCACGGGTGATCCCGTGACCGTCAAGGAGAACGAGCGTGCCATTGTGGAATACGGCTATGAGAGCGGCGCTATCCACGCGGTTCCGCCCCCGGCACGCACCGGCAAGACGGTGGCTGTCATCGGCGCGGGGCCTGCGGGGCTTTCGGTGGCGGACCTGCTCAACAAGCGCGGCCACAAGGTGACGATCTATGAGCGCGAGGACCGCGCCGGCGGCCTTCTGATGTACGGCATCCCCAACATGAAGCTGGAGAAGTGGGTCATCGACCGCCGGGTAAAAATTTTGCAGGATGAGGGCATCGAGTTTGTTTTTGGCGCGGATGTGGGCAGCACCGTCAGCGCCGAGGAGCTGAAGGCCCGCTATGATGCGGTCGTGCTTTGCTGCGGTGCCAAACAGGCCCGCGACATCAATGTACCCGGCCGTGATGCGCAGGGCATCTACTTTGCGGTGGATTACCTGACAAGCGTGACCCGCAGCCTGTTGGATTCCGGCTTTGCGGACGGCCGCGCGGTTTCTGCCGCCGGCAAGCGGGTGCTGGTCATCGGCGGCGGCGACACCGGCAACGATTGCGTAGGCACGGCCATTCGTCAGGGCTGCGAGAGCGTTACCCAGCTGGAGATGATGCCCTGCCCGCCCGCCGCCCGCGCCCCCGGCAACGACTGGCCGGAGTGGCCGCGTGTGCTGAAAACCGACTACGGCCAGCAGGAGGCCATCGCCCTGTTCGGCAATGACCCCCGCGTCTACCAGACCACCGTGAAGGAGTTTTATAAAAACGAATCCGGGCAGGTCTGCGGTGCGCTGGTTGCCAAGCTGAAGAGCGAGGTCGTAGACGGCCGCCGCCAGATGGTCCCCACCGGCGAGGAATACACGGTGGACTGTGATCTGGTGCTGATCGCGGCTGGCTTTACCGGCTGTGAGCCGTATGTGGCGGATGCCTTCGGCGTAGAGCTGACGGCGCGCGGCACGGTGGCCGATGTGAAGTACGCCACCGCCGACCCGAAGGTGTTCGCCTGCGGCGATATGCGCCGCGGCCAGAGCCTTGTCGTGTGGGCGCTGCGCGAGGGCCGCGACACCGCCGCCGTGGTGGATGAAAAATTGATGGGGTATACGAACCTGTAAATAAATAGGGCCATCCTGTAGGGGCGGATGCTTGCATTGCCCCCCCTGCAGCACTAGCACAAAAAGGCCCCTGCCGATCCCCCGGCAGGTGCCTTTTTATATCGTATTATCGTTCACATTTCCAGAAATGACAACTGTATGGCTCCAATGTGCTGCCGCCGCCGAAGTCGTGGTCGGCCCCGGTGATCAGGTCTACCGCGCGGCCGCAGCCGGCGTCAAAGTGGGCGTCAAACGGATTGCCGTCCGCATTGATGGCCACCAGCACGCGCTCACCGTCGGCATAGCGCTCAAAAATCAGCTGCTTCGGCTGCACCAGCACATTGCGGTAGCTGCCCCGGCACAGCGCCTTGCTGCCTGTGCGGGCATGGGCCAGCGCGGTGATCCATGCGGTCAGGCCGTTCTCCTCCGGCTTTTCGATGGCCGGGCGCAGCGTCGGGTCGCCGTTTTTCTTGTCGCCCTCCATGCCCCACTCACTGCCATAGTAGACCGCCGGCACGCCGGGCATGCCGAACAGCAGCCCGTAGAGGGGTGCAAGGCAGCTCTTGTCGGTCAGGATCGTAGCAATGCGCGTTACATCGTGGTTATCCACAAAGCTCAGCAGGTGCTTACCCGTGTACAGGCACCACTGCTCCGCGCCGAACTGGCGGTTCAGGCTGTAGCTGATCTCGTGCATGTTGCCGGTGTTGAAGCTGGAATACAGCCCCTTATAGCACTCATAGTTCGTCACGCTGTGGCAGGCGTGGTCGTTCATCCAGCGGTTGTAATCGCCGTGCAGCGTCTCACCCACCAGCACAAACTCCGGCTTGATGCTGTTTGCCAATCCGCGCAGCTCTGCCAAAAAGCCGAGATCGAGGCAGTAGGCCACATCCAGACGCAGACCGTCAATGTCATAGTCGCGCACCCAGCCGCGCACGGCATCGAACAGGTAGTTTTTGACCTCGGGGTTCTGCAGGTTCAGCTTGACCAGCTCGTTGCAGCCCTCCCACGCCTCATACCAGAAGCCGTCATTGTAATTCGTGTTGCCGTCAAAGCTGATATGGAACCAATCCTTATAGGGGCTGTCCCAGCGCTTTTCCTGCACATCGCGGAACGCCCAGAAGCCGCGCCCCACATGGTTGAAAACACCGTCAAGCAGGACCCGGATGCCCGCCGCATGCAGCGCCGCGCAGACCTGCTTGAGGTCATCCTTGGTGCCAAGGCGGCAGTCTACCCTGTTGTAGTCACGGGTATCGTAGCCGTGGGCGTCACTCTCAAACAGCGGGTTGAACAGCACGCAGGTTGCTCCCAGCTTCTTGATGTGCTCCACCCAGTCCAGCACACGCAGCAGGCGATGCTCCCCGGCCTGTGTCTGGTCACCGCTGTTCTGCAGCGGCGCGCCGCACAGGCCCAGCGGATAAATCTGATAAACTACCGCTTCATCGTACCACATGTTTTTCTCCTTCCAAAATCAAAACTTCTTTTTCAGTCTTGGCTTGACCACCAGATAGTAATACCGCGTCAGCGCGGCCAGCGCCCGGTCGCACAGCCAGAAGGACAGGTTGCCCGCGGCCAACAGCGCCGCCAGCATGGCCGTTCCATCGGCCAGCAGCTCGTCCAGAACAGCGGGACCGAGCAATGCAAACAGCAAAAGATAGACCAGCACAGTGGCCGCATTGAATACAGCAAATTTTATGATCCAGCGCACCCACCTGCTTTTTATCGTGTTGAGCTTCACACGCAGCACAGGGTAATACCCCATGACCAGCACATAGAAAAACGCCAGCTCGGTCTCCGGCACAAACAACACTGCCAAAATCGACACCGTCGCATAGAGGGTCAGCGCATAGCGCGGGCCGTAGTCCTCCAGCACCGGAATAAGCAGAAAAGCCGCGAGCATCGGCGCAGCGTAGGTGCCGATCTGTAAGGCGCTGCCGATGAGCAGAAGCACCACCGACAACGCCCCCAGCATACCGCAGAGCGCGATCTTCTGGCTTTCCGTTTTGCGCATGGTGTTTTCTCCCTCCCGCCTTAGCCTTTCACGCGATTCTTGTACATTATACCCCGTTTTGTTCCACATTGCAAGAATTTGCTGTTTATTTTGTACAATTTTACATAGGCGTGCCCCTTTTCCTACCAGAATAAAGCCTCTGGCGATGTTATGCGGGGCCTTTCGTCAGATGCGCCGCCTGTGTTACCCGGCTGGCTGTTCATTCGGCTGGCTTACCTCGTCCTTGACAGCCTGCATCTGTGCGACCGTACAGAAGGTATAGCCCTCCTCCCGGAACCATTGTATGATGTCCGGCAGGGCCTTCACGGTCTGGCCGGTGGCCTTGGTATCGTGCAGCAGCACCACGCAGAGGTCGTGCCCCTCGGCATCGCGGCGGATATTGCGCAGGATCTGCGCCGCATCGGGGTGGCTGGCGGTGGCATCCTCCGCGCAGACATTCCAGTCGATCCAGTGGTAGCCCTTCTGCTCGGCCTGCGCCTTGAGCGTTTTCATAATGCCGCGCCCGCCGTAGCGGTGGCTGACCGTGTTTGTGCTGCCGCCGGGAAAGCGCAGCCAGTCAATGCCGCCGACGTCAACATAGGGCTCCAGCGCCTGCCGCAGCGCCTTGATGTCCTGCCAGAAGGCATCGGTGCTGGCGTAAATTTTTGAGTACTGATGTGTCGCGCTGTGCAGCGCAATTTGGTGCCCCGCCGCTGCAATGTCTGCCACCAGCGGCAGATAGCGCTCGTTGGCGTCCTGCGCGCAGACAAAAAAGGTGGCCGGGACCTGCTCCCGATCAAGGATCTCCAGAATCGGCACGGTATTTTTGCTCGGTCCGTCGTCAAAGGTCAGGCAGACCATTTTGGGCAGCGCCGTCTCCCCGGTGGCAGCCGACACGGCAAAACAGTCGTTGGGGGTGTCGGTATCGGTATATTCACAGTGGTACAGCCGATGAATAATGCCGAGCAGCAGCGTCAGCAGCACCGCCGCAGCCAGCGCGGACAGCAGCCGCCCGCCTCGTTCCTCCCGGTTTGCATTGCGCCGCATTACAAGCCCCTCCCCTGTTATGGTCTGGTACAAGGTATGCGGGCGCGGCAGGAAATAGACATAGGCAGCGGTGTATGGTATAATAGAGAAAACGCTGTGGGAGGCCTGCCGCATGAAGCTGAAAATTACCAAATCCGACAAGAAGGCGCTGCTGGCGGCGCTGGCCGTCTGCGGGATCGGCATACTGTTTTCCATCCTTATTGTGCTGGGGATGGATATTTACCGCAAGCATACCTACACCAGCGTGATTTTGCCGGACGCCTATCGCATTACCGACATGAAAGCGACGGCGCACACCTCCTACTCTGTCAATGGGAGCAACACCGATTACGTCTACATCATCACGGTCAAATATGAGATCGACGGCACCAGCTACACGGACACACTGCAAATTTTGCAGGGCACCCATTTCGCCACCGAGCTGCACGCGCGCTACCTGGCCGACAACACCCCGGAAGAAGTGCTGGGCAATTTGTATTATTCCGAGAAAGACCCATCCCATATTGGGCGGTATGGGGACGATTCGCTATTCGTAGAGTAAGTAACAAAACGCGGGAAACTGCCCTTTTACCGGCAGTCTCCCGCGTTTTTCTTTATTTGTTTGGAGTTCTTTTCGGCTCCTTTTTTGTAAGAAAAGGAATAAAACTCTCGTACTTATTTCGCTCTCGCCTCGTGCATCGCGTTGATGCGCTTGCGCCACAGGCGCGGGGCAAACAGTGCCAGCATCGGGTAAAGCTCCAAGCGGCCTGCCAGCATATCAAAGGCCAGCAGTAGCTTGACCGGGGCGGAAAATTCCGCAAAGCTGCCCATCGGGCCGACCAGCTCCAGACCGGGGCCGACATTGTTCAGGCAGGTCGCAACTGCCGTAAAGGTCGTGATCACATCAAAGCCGTCCAGTGAGACGAGCAGCACCGACAGCGTCAGCAGCATGATATAAATGTTAAAATAGTTGTGTACACCGCGCAGGGTCTTTTCGTCCAGCGGCTTGCCCTCAAACCGGACCGTGGTGACGGCGTGGCTGTGTAGCATCTTGTTCAGATCCTGCCTCGCCGCCTTGAAGATGATGATAACGCGGGAGACCTTTAAGCCGCCCGCCGTTGAGCCGGCGCAGGCACCCACAAAGGTCAGGATCACGATGACGACCCGCGAATAGGTCGGCCAGAGGTTGAAGTCCGCCGTGGCGTAGCCCGTGGTCGTCACGATAGACGACACCTGAAAGAACGCCGTGCGCAGCGCCGTGCCGACAGAGTCGTACAGGCCTGCGATGTTCGCCGTGATGGTCAGGGTCGAGAACGCCACGATGCCCAGATAGACACGCAGCTCCTCCGAGGCGAGAGCCTCACGGAAATGGCGGAGCAGCAGGAAATAATACAGGTTGAAGTTGATGCCGAACAGCAGCATGAACACGCCGATCACGACCTCAAAATAAGGGTCGTTGTAGGCACCCACGCTCAGCGCCTTGTTGCTGAAGCCGCCGGTGCCCGCCGTGCCGAAGGCGTGAATGAGCGCGTCAAACAGCGGCATGCCGCCCGCACAGAGCATGACCGTCTCGATAACGGTCATGGCAAGATAGATGGCGTAGAGGATTTTGGCGCTGTCGCTCAATTTGCTCGAGATCTTGCCGCAGGTCGGGCCGGGGACCTCAGCGCGCATCAGGTGCATGGCGCGGCCGTCCGTCATGGGCAGCACCGCCATCGCAAAAACAAGAACGCCCATACCGCCGATCCAGTGGGAAAAGCTGCGCCAGAACAGGATGCCGTGGCTCAGCGACTCAACATCGGTCAAAATCGTGGAGCCGGTGGTCGTAAAGCCCGAGACCATCTCAAAAAAGGCGTCCACAAAGGACGGGATCTCGCCGGTGATGATAAAGGGAAGCGCACCGAAAACCGACAGCAGCACCCAGACCAGCGCCACGATGGCCAGACCGTCGCGGGCGTAGATCTTGGTGTCCTTGGGGCTTTTCAGGCTGGCGGCAAGGCCCAGCACCAGCAGGATCAGCACCGGGATCAGGAATGCGGGAATCGAGGCCCACTCGCCGTAGATCGCTGCGCACCCCATGGGAAAGAGCATCAGCGCCGCCTCAATCAGGAAGATGCGCCCCAGCACAAACCCTACCATTTTATAGTTCATGCCGCCGCCCTCACTTTACAATGTCACGCAGCGCGTGCAGCGTCGTGTCGGTGGTGACGATGACGACATCATCACCCTCCTGCAGGGCGTCATTGCCGGAGGGAATGACCGTCTGGCCGCTGCGGCGCACGATGCCTGCCACCAGCAGGCCCTTGCGCAGCGTCAGATCCTTGAGCGGCACACCGATGAAGGGCAGGCCCGGGGCCACATTGAACTCCAGCGCCTCGACCCGGCCGCCCACAAGGCGGTGCAGCGTCTTGATGTTCTCCGACTCAAAGCTGTTCTGCATGGCGCGGACATATAGGGCGATGGACTCCGATGTAACCGATGCCGTGGAGACCACACTGTCCACCATGCCCTTGGCTGTGGCCAGATCTGCAAAGGAGCTGCGGTTGATCTTTGCCACCACCTTGCAGGAGTTCATCTGGGAGGCATACATTGCCAGAATGATGTTCGTCTCGTCCAGACCGGTCAGCGCCACAAAGGCGTCCATCTCGGTGATGCGCTCCTCGCTCAGCAGCTCGGCGTCCGTGCCGTCCCCGTGGATGACCAGCACGCCGGGGAACTTCTCGCTCATTTTCTGGCAGCGGGCCGCATCGCTGTCGATGACGGTGACGCGCTTCTGGATGTCCTGCAGCTCCTTGACGAGGTAGTAGGCCATCCGGCTTGCACCGACGATCATGACATTGTTTGCCTTCTCCTTAAAGAGGTTCAGCCGGCGGAAGAAGGACTCAAGGTCCCGGGCCGAGGCGGTCAGGTAGATCTTATCCCCTGCCTGCAGCGTAAAGGCACCGGTGGGTATGATCGTCTCACTGCCGCGTGCGACCGCACAGATCAGGATCTTGACGCGGATGTTGCGGTAGAGGTCTGCCAGCTGCAGGCCGACCAGCGGGTTGTCCTCGGCCAGACGGTATTCGACCAGCTCAAACCGCTGGCGGCAGAACTGCTCGCGCTTGATGGCCGAGGGGAAGCGCAGTACCCGCGCAATCTCGCGGGCGGTGGTCTTTTCCGGGTTGATGACCATCGACAGGCCCAGCTCATCGCGCATAAAGCGCAGCTGCTTCTCATACTCCGGGTTGCGGATACGGGCAATGGTGTGCTGCGTACCGAGCTTTTTCGCCACAAGGCAGGCAAGGATGTTGATCTCATCGCTGGAGGTCGTGGCGATCAGAAGATCCGCGCCGTCCTCGAACGCCTCCTTCTGGACCTCATAGCTGCCGCCGTTGCCGGGCACGCCGCGCACATCATAGATGTTTACAATATCCTCAATCAGGTCAGGGTTCTGGTCGATAACGACAATGTCATTGTTTTCCGCCGTAAGCTGGGCGGTCAAGGCACGGCCGACTTTGCCAAGGCCGACGACCACGATTCTCATACGAACGCTCCATTTCTTTTGTTGCAAACCGGGGACAGGGGCACTGCTGCGATACCGAGCAAGAGTTGTGCATTATAAAGCTCATTATAGCAAAGCCGCAGGAAAAAGCAATAGGACATTTTGCGTAATTGTGCAAAGAATTCCAAAAAAGTCCGCAAATTTGCGCCCTGCGGGGCAAATTTTGCATTGACAAGCCGCCGGAAACTTGCTATAATTAGATGCTGTGTGAAATCACACAGTTATCCTTGTCTTTTCCGTTAAAAGAGAAGGCCTAATGTCCAAAAGGAGGTGCACAGAATATGGCTAAGTACGAAACCATGATGGTTACCACCGCGAACCTCGACGAAGAGGCTTCCAACG
>ENA-OWPB01000880-OWPB01000880.1-human-gut-metagenome-genome-assembly--contig:-NODE-880-length-33291-cov-3.628565_pt1 | contig 33291 bp, 25 predicted proteins | sample MGYA00248260_ERZ651838 | MGnify/ENA primary metagenome ERZ651838 (study PRJEB26924, sample SAMEA4378304) | human gut metagenome | biome: human gut; feature: human-associated habitat; material: faeces... | reverse complement strand
CATAGGCTTTGCACTTTCATCGAGGGCTGAGAAATTCCTAGCGGGCGATAAACCAAATGGTTATCCGGGAATCGCATCCAGTGCGGAATGTGCTAAGGAAGCGTATGATGCCGCCGGTCTGAGTGAACTGTTCAGAACATTTGAGCAGACAATCTTTAATGATATTGATATTACAAATGCGACCATTACCGATACGATTGATCCAAGATTTGATCTTCTTGATGATAAAGGAAATATCATTACTGAAAAATCGCTTACAAATGGAACTCTTACACTTGAAAATGGCGGAGTGGTAAGTCTGGTTCATGGAAACTGGCAGGTACAGTGGACGAATGTTACAATCCCAAACAAGAATAAAAAGGAGCCATGGACTAAATCTCTTAATATTAAAGCGAAAGATACTTATATTGGTGGAAATGATGTTACAACCAATGTGAGGGATGGATCCAATATTACGTTTGGTAATGAGAAGATTTATTTGCCACAGCCGAAGGTTAATGTAAATGCCAAGATTTTTATCAACGATAAAGAAATTACCATTTACAAGGGTGATGAGATTCCGACAAATGAAGCAATTCGGAATGAGTTATTTAATGCGAGTGAGGTAACATCGTATAAAGATGGTAAGGTTGGAAAAGCAGACATTGGTAAGATTCAGTTGAAGTGGTATAAGAATTCGGAGTGTACGCAGCCGGTTGCAACAGATACAAAGGGAAATCCTGTATATGATTTGAGTCGATTAAGTGATTCAGATAAACAGCCAACAGCGGACACAAACTACTACCTTAAAGTAACGTATGATGCCGGAGCTCCATCGAAGCAAAGTAAGGAAAATACAGGTAATAATGTTGCTGGTGGAGAGGATAATATTCAGGAAGCAATAAATAATAACAATCCTTATGGAATCTACAAAATCCATGTGATTTCCGGTCAGATTGATATTATCAAGAAGGTAAATGAAAAATCCTCTGAATCTCGAACATTCCAGTTTAAGGTAACAAAAACTGAGAAGGGTAAAGCTGAAGCAATTGAGGGCAGTCCATTTACTGTTACTGTTCCAGCAAACTCCGATACAGGAACGGTTTCCGCTGCAGATAAAGAAAAACTGAGCAACCTTTCAAGAGGAACCTATGTTGTATCAGAGGGTGTTCCGGCTGGATATAGGATTACAGCTACAGATGTAGAGGAAACAAATTGTCAGAATTCAGTAAAAGATAATAAAACAACATTTATTCTTGGAAATGGTATTAGCACTAAGAGTGATGTTATTTCAACAGATTACAAATATGATCCAGCTGACGGAGGTGTATTGGGAAAGGTTTCCTACACCAACGAGTATTCCGTAAATCTTGACCTGAAGAAAGTTGATTCTAGTGGTAATAATGAATTGAGTGGAGCAGAGTTTACACTGGAAGTAAAAGATGGTACTACAGGGCAATTTGACGGTAATGCTTATAAGTCATTCGAGATTGAGAAAGATACTGTTGAGTTGAAGGATCTGAAACCTGGATTGTATAAACTGACAGAAATTAAAGCGCCAAAAGGATATTCATTATTAGGAACTAGTATCTATTTCCAGGTAAGACTTGGAAAAGTTACGCTTGTTAAAGAAGATGGAACCCCAATCGAAGTTCAATCTCAGTCAATGTGGACTTTGGATGAAGATAAGAATGTTTTGACAATTAAAAACACGAAACTTTATTCCTTACCAGAATCCGGTGGACCGGGAACCTATGGATTTACAATCAGTGGTGTAGCGATTCTTGCAACTGCACTCCTGTTGTTTATAAATAATAAACGAAGGGAGGAAGAAGCAAAGAGATCGTAACACATTAATTGTAAATGGCCGATGAAGGGCGAAAAAGAAAAATGCAGAGAAAGAAAGGCGCAAACCTTATGAAAAATTTATTTAAAAAGATTGGTGCATTATTAGTGGCAGCGGTTATGGTACTGTCTATGTGCACAGCGGTATTTGCAGATAAGGTAGAAGGTGAATACAAAGCTAATATTACTGTTACAAATTTAGCAGCTGATGTAGAGACTACATTGAATGTGTATAATATTATTTATCTTGATGTGGAAAATGGCAATCAGACATGGAAGGTCGTTGATTGGGCTAAAAATTATGTTTCAGAAGATTCTAAGAGCGGTGCATTCACGATTATTGATTCTGATGGATTAAAAAATGCAGCAGATAAACAGCAAAATATAGATTTTACTGCAACAGAATCCGGAACAAGCTATACATTTGAGAATCTTCCAATCGGTGCATATGTTATTCGTGCATTTGATTCCAAAGGTACTTATAGTCTTATGGTAGCTAATACCTATGATAAAAACGGTAATACTTATATGGCTAGTAAATCAGCTGATGTAGTTGCTAAAATGTCAGAATATAAGGTTACAAAAGAGACAGATGATAAGTTTGTTCACAGAGGACAGCGTGTAAACTTTAAAGTAACTACACAGATGGCACCAAAGAAAAATGAAAAAAATGAGGATTTAAAAGAATTTAAAATTACAGATACTTCTACAGGATTAGCTAAAGACAGTTTTAAAATTGAAAACATTACAATTGCTGGTGCTACGAAAAACATTGCAGCTAATAAAGCAATTGCTACTAAGAATAGCGAAGGTAAGATTGAATATACTGTAGATTTAAGTGAATTTATTGAAGGTACAGCGGCTGGTGCAACGGTTGTAGTACAATATAGTGCAGTTGTAGAAGATGATCACACATATAACAACAGTGCTACAGCAAGTGCAGATACTGTTGTGTATACTCCGAGTAAAGTAAATGGTTTTATGGGAAATGTTACTTTAAGGAAAGTTGACACAAATAAAAATATACTGAATGGCGCAGAGTTCCAGTTATTAAAGGTAACTCCTGCTAAAGAAGAAGGTGCTGAGGCAACAAAAACACTAATTAATGTTGTGAAAGTAAAAGATGGTGAGTACAAGGTTGCTCTGGAGGGAGAAACTGATGCTACAACTACATTAGTAGCAACAAGCGGTACATTAAAAGTTACAGGTCTTGATGAAGGCAACTATGAATTCAAAGAGACAAAAGCACCGACAGGTTATAAAGTAAATTCTGATAATAAAGCATTTACAATTGAAGCAAATGAGAATGATGAAGTAACTATTAATGCAGGTGAATTTGTCAATACTAAACTCTCCTCCCTTCCATCCACAGGTGGCATGGGAACATACCTCTTCACTATCATCGGTGTTGTAGTTATGGCTGGCGCTGCTGGTGCTTTCTTCATCAGCCGCAGAAAAGGATCTGAGGAGTAATCGTTTGATTGCCGGATTGATTCAATTCAAAAATTATTTATAAGCAACGACAAAGCAAGTATTAAGACAGAATAGTTTCTGATTATTCTGTTGAAGAAATCATTACCGCCCGGCCCCTTCGGGGGCCGGATGGTAATACAACAGTATGGAGAAACCTATGAGAAAGAATAAGAAGAAAAATTATATTGGACTTGGTTTGCTGTTTCTGATAGGGTTGTCCATACTGCTGTATCCAATGGTCAGTGATGCCTGGAACCGGTACAGGGACAGCCTGCTGATCAGTAATTATAGCAGCAGTGTTTCTTCGGATGATAATGCGGAGAAGATTGACAGCATGTGGAAGGCAGCGCAGGAGTATAACGAACAGATCAAGCAGGAAAGTGTGCCGGATGCTTTTTCCGTGAGGGATGGTCAGACGGACAGTACATATGAGTCTCTTCTGAACCTGAATGGTGATGGAATGATGGGGTATGTGGAGATTCCTGTGATCGATGTGAGCATTCCAATCTATCATTACACGACAGATGAGTCTCTGGAGAAGGGGGCCGGTCATTTGTTCGGCAGCAGTCTTCCGGTTGGCGGCAAGAGTACCCATTGTATTTTGTCGGCACACAGAGGACTTCCGAGTGCGAAACTTTTTACAGATCTGAATCTTGTGGAAGAGGGAGATGTTTTTTACCTGCATGTGCTGGGTAAGACTCTTGCTTACGAGGTGGATCAGATTCTTACCGTTCTTCCGGAGCAGACAGAGTCTCTGGGTATCACGGATGGGGATGATTATGTAACGCTGGTTACGTGTACGCCTTATGCGGTGAATACGCACAGACTTCTGGTGAGGGGACACAGAGTTCCGATGAAGGCTGCGAAGGCGGTTCAGAAAACAGAGAAGAAGGTTACCGGAATCACCAATCCGACGCTTCCGATGCTTGCTCTCTGTGTTGTGATCGGAATTGTGATTGCGGTGATCCTGGTTGCCGGTATCAATTCTGCTCAGAACAAAAAACGACGCAGGAAATAGTTTATGGCTAAAAAGAAAAAAAAGAAAAAGAGTAATGTTGTCCTGAACATTTTTATCGCCCTGGTGTTTCTGGCGGGGGCGGGAGTGTTCCTTTATCCTACGATCAGTGATATGTGGAACCAGTACCGTAACGCCCAGCTGGTCAGTAAGTACGAGGAAGCGGTAACGGAGCTTTCGGACAATGACTATGACAGGCTGTGGAAAGAGGCGAAGGAGTATAATGCCGAGCATCCGGTAAATGCCATTGTAGATGCTTTTGAGGAAGAGGATACTTATGAGCTGAGTCATCCCTATGACGGAGTCCTGGATCCTAACGGTGACGGACTGATGGGCAGTATCGAGATTCCAAAGATCAAAGCGAAGCTGGCTATCTATCACGGTCTGAGCAAGACCGTGCTGGAAAAGGGTGTGGGCCACGTGGAGGGCACCAGTCTTCCTATCGGAGGCAAGAGCACCCATGCGGTTCTGGCGGCGCATCGAGGTCTTCCGAATGCGAAGCTTTTTACAGATCTGGATCAGATGGAAAAGGGAGATATTTTTATCCTGCATATTCTTGGCAAGCATCTGGCCTACAGGGTGGATCAGATCAAGACGGTGCTTCCGGATGAGACCAGTGACCTGGATATTGTTGAGGGTGAGGATCATGTGACACTGGTTACGTGTACGCCTTATGCGGTGAATACTCACAGACTTCTTGTTCGTGGTATTCGGACGAAGTATGTGGAGGAAGAAGTTACTAAGAATGACGAAACGATTCCGCAGAAGCTTGCGGTTGTGGATCCGAAGAGGGTTCTTGCCGGCGGTGCGGCAGCGCTTGTTATTCTGATTCTGCTGATTTACCTGATTGTCCGCCGCAAGGATAAAAAACGCAGAATGAAACAGCTTTCAGAAAGGAAAGAGGAGGCAGAGAGCGATGAAAAATAGAAGAAAGCAAGGGAAAATATTCCGGAGCCTTCTGGCTGTTCTGATGCTGACGGCTATGCTGGTCACGAGTGTTTTGCAGTCGGTTTTCGCCGGGGATTATGTAGCTGGAACAATGGGTAATCTGACGTTGACGGTTCAGCAGGCGGATGAGGAGGGAAACCAGACTCCGCTGCCGAATGTAGGGCTGACGATCTACAAGGTTGGCAGTGTGAATTTTGATGGTAATGTGCATTTCGTGCTGGATGAGGCACTGGCTGCCGCAGCGATCGATTTTGATTCCATCACGACGGCTGAAGGCTGGTATGAAGCAGCAGGGCAGCTGGCAGATATGATCAGCAGCGGAAGCGTGGATGTGTGGGGGCTGTCCAGAACCTCTGATGCAGAGGGTAATATTACTGTTACCGATCTGGCTGAGGGCATGTATCTGGTGGTGCAGACAGATGCGAACAGCAGTGTTATGGTTTCACCGATGCTGATCTCCGTTCCTTTTGCAGATCAGGAGCAGGGCTGGATGTATGATGTGCAGGCATACCCGAAGACTTCAACGAAACAGCGTACACAGATCCAGGTTACGAAGAGAATCTATAATGTTGATGAGAATGACAATGTGATTCCTCTGGAAACGAAAGAGGATGTAACTTATAAGGTTGGTGTTTTTTCGGATCAGGAAGGTACGATCCCGTTCCGTGATGATTATTTAAAGGATATCCATATCCAGAATGCTTCCAGTGGTACAGCTACATGGACGGATGTTCCGGATGGCACCTATTATGTATTTGAGCTGGATGAAGATGGAAATCTTCTTCAGCAGAATACGAAGATTGAGGTGGATGAGGAGAATCTTTACTATTACAATGTAACGAAGCCGAATGGTGAGAGTGAAGAGAAGTCCAATCAGGTTGTGATCGGTGGAGATAGTGGTGCTGCTGAGGCAGTGGCTTATGTAAATAACTATTATACAAAGATTTCCGATATATTCAGCCGTAACGGATTTATCAACATTAAGAAGAATGTGATGATCGATGGTGTTGCTTCTACTGTGGATGATACGTTCTATGCAGGTTTGTTCTCCTCTGAGAGTAACGGTGAGCTGACGCTTAAGAAGGTAGTGACTCTGAAACAGAATGATAGTGTTCAGGTAATGTTGGATCTTCCAAAGGATCAGGAGATCAACAGTGTTACTTATACTGTTCTGGAGACGGATAAGGATGGAAATCCGGTTGATGATGATACCTTTAAGTATACAGTTACCGGTCAGGGTGAGGTTACACTGAATAATGATAACCGATATACTGTAACAAAAGAGATCACCAACAGTCTTTCTTCCGAGCCGACACCGATTCCGACTGTTACACCTGGTGGAAATCATGGTGGAAATGATAGGATCACTCCGATCCCGAATAACGGCACAGCGGGCGGAACTGCTCCGAACGATACCAGCGGTACAGCAAGACGTTCTGTAAAGACCGGCGATGATACACCGATCGGTGTATGGGTTGGAATCCTTGCAGCAGCGATTATTGTTGGCGGTGGTGCAGCTTATGGAGTTAAGAGAAAGAAGAAAAAATAAATAACGGATCATTCTGAAGGATGATCGATGGAAGAACCGGGCGATGTGGAGGCCCGGTTCTTTTTTTGAATATTTACGTATTGGGGATGAAAAAGTAACGGGTGATATTTTTTATCAAAAATTGCTCTTGACATTTTGGTATGATAAGTATATTGTATGTGTTGCAGTAAATTTCATAAAAGATAGCCTTTTATTCAGAGTGGTGGAGATACAAAGGATCTGTGAAGCCACGGCAACCCCGGAGAATCCAGGAAGGTGCCAACCTGAGCGAGCAATCGAACAATAAGAGGATTGTTTACAGAACTTAAACAGTCCGGATTGTACGGGCTGTTTTTTATGTATATAACCGTTGTTTTATTACAAAAGGAGAAGATTATGGAGAAAATTTTATTTACGTCTGAATCTGTAACTGAGGGTCATCCTGACAAGGTCTGCGACTCTATTTCTGATGCGATCCTTGATGCTATGATGGCACAGGATCCGATGAGCCGTGTTGCCTGCGAGACTGCTACTACAACAGGTCTTGTACTTGTTATGGGTGAGATCACAACCAAGGCTAATGTTGATATCCAGAAGATCGTTCGTGATACTATCCGTGAGATCGGATATGACAATGCGGATTATGGCTTTGACGCAGATACCTGTGCGGTTATCACATCACTTGACAAGCAGTCCACAGATATCGCTATGGGTGTTGACAAGGCTCTTGAGCAGAAAGAGGACGATATGAATGAGGACGAGCTGGATTCCATCGGTGCCGGTGACCAGGGTCTTCAGTTTGGTTATGCTTCCAATGAGACTGAGGAGTATATGCCATATGCCATCAACATGGCTCACAAGCTTGCTCAGCAGCTGACAAAGGTTCGTAAGGACGGCACTCTGAAATATTTAAGACCGGATGGAAAGACTCAGGTTACTGTTGAGTATGATGAGGCCGGCAAGCCGAAGAGAATCGATGCTGTCGTATGCTCTACACAGCATGATCCGGATGTTACTCAGGAGCAGATCCATGAGGACATTAAGAAGTATGTTTTTGATGCGATCATTCCGGCTGATATGGTTGATGCTGATACCAAGTATTTCATCAATCCGACAGGTCGTTTTGTTATCGGCGGACCTCACGGTGACAGTGGTCTGACAGGACGTAAGATCATCGTTGATACCTACGGCGGAACAGGACGTCACGGCGGCGGTGCTTTCTCCGGTAAGGACTGCACAAAGGTTGACCGTTCTGCTGCTTATGCTGCACGTTATGTTGCAAAGAATATTGTTGCAGCTGGTCTTGCTGACAAGTGTGAGATCCAGCTTTCCTATGCGATCGGTGTTGCTCATCCGACTTCTGTCAGTGTGAATACCTTCGGAACAGGTAAGCTTTCTGAGACCAGACTTGTTGAGATCGTCCGTGAGAATTTTGATCTTCGTCCGGCTGGTATCATCAAGATGCTTGACCTTCGTCGTCCGATCTACAAGCAGACTGCTGCTTATGGTCATTTCGGCCGTACAGATGTTGATCTTCCATGGGAGCATCTGGACAAGGTTGAGACTCTGAAGAAGTATCTGTAAGAGAGTCAAAAAAAATATTTATATATCCTTTTGGCAGGAATATTGATTTTAAGAACTGCATATGATATAATGCCATTAGGCAAAAGAGATAGTAATAGTTCCAAAAGAACAAAGAGTGAAGCCCCCGGTAGTGCCAATACCGGGGGCTTCTTGCATGGTGAGATGGGGCTTTTTTATAGAAAATTTAGAGATAGGGAATATAGTTTATGTTATAATACGTGTATGCGAATGTGTGAATTTATAAAGGACGGAGATACAGATGAAGTTAAAGACGCGTATTATTGTGGGCTTCGTTGCGATCATCCTGCTGCCGCTGCTTCTTTTTTCCGCAAGTCTGTACGGGTTCAGCCAGACGCAGGCGAGGCATGTGCAGGAGAGCAGCAGCCAGGCTTCGGATTCCAGCCAGATGGTCTATGATATTTCTCTGGCGCAGTCTTCCAGTAACCAGGTGAAGCTGATGGCCAAGGATATGATCCTGACGGCAACGATCATTCTTGTTTTTACTGCTTTGTCAGTAGGGCTGTGGATCTACAGGAGTATTGCGGTTCCGCTGGTGAAGCTTAAGAAGGCTACCAAGAACATCAAGGAGGGGAATCTGGATTTTGTGCTGGAGGTTGAGGGGAATGATGAATTTTCCCAGCTTTGCCAGGATTTTGAGGAGATGCGTAAGCGTCTGAAGGAGTCCACGGAAGAGAAGATCCTGATGGATAAGGAGAATAAGGAGCTGATCAGCAATATTTCCCATGACCTGAAGACGCCGATCACTGCGGTGAAGGGTTATGTGGAGGGAATCATGGATGGTGTGGCAGATACGCCGGAGAAGATGGACCGGTATGTGCGTACCATTTATAATAAGACCAATGAGATGGATCATCTGATCAATGAGCTGACCTTTTATTCCAAGATCGATACCAACCGTATTCCGTATACGTTCAGCAAGCTGAATGTGGAGGATTATTTTTCGGATTGTGCGGAGGAGCTTGGGCTTGAGATGGAGACCAGGGGGATCGAGCTTGTGTATGCCAATTATGTGGAGAAGGGTGTGCAGGTTATTGCGGATGGTGAGCAGATCCGCCGTGTGATCCATAATATTGTGAGTAATGCCATTAAGTATATGGAGAAGCCCAGGGGGATCATCCAGCTCCGGGTGAAGGATGTGGGTGATTTTATCCAGGTGGAGATCGAGGATAACGGCAAGGGTATTGCCGCCAAGGACCTGCCGTATATTTTTGACCGTTTTTACCGTACCGATGTTTCCAGGAATTCTTCCAAGGGAGGAAGCGGTATCGGACTTTCCATCGTAAAGAAGATCATGGAGGATCATGGTGGAAAGGTCTGGGCCACAAGCCGGCTGGGAATCGGAACGATCATGTATTTTGTTCTCAGAAAATATCAGGAGGTACCGATGAATGAGTAGGATTTTGATCATAGAGGATGAGGAAGCGATCGCGGATCTGGAGAAGGATTACCTGGAGCTTTCGGGTTTTGAGGTGGAGATCGAGAACCGTGGTGATACGGGGCTTGTACGTGCCATGAAGGAGGAGTTTGATCTGATCATCCTGGATCTGATGCTTCCGGAGGTGGATGGCTTTGATATCTGCCGGCAGGTCCGTGAGGAGAAGAATACGCCGATCATTATGGTTTCTGCCAAGAAGGATGATATCGATAAGATCCGCGGACTGGGTCTTGGTGCGGATGATTATATGACCAAGCCGTTCAGCCCAAGTGAGCTGGTTGCCCGTGTGAAGGCGCATATGGAGCGTTATAACCGGCTGGTTGGTTCTAATGTGCATAAGAATGATGTGATCGAGATCCGTGGTATTAAGATCGATAAGACGGCCAGGCGTGTGTGGGTCAATGGTGAGGAGACGACGTTTACTACCAAGGAGTTTGATCTTTTGACTTTTCTGGCTGAGAATCCGAACAGGGTTTTTACAAAGGAGGAGCTTTTCCGGGAGATCTGGGATATGGAGTCTGTGGGTGATATCGCTACGGTTACGGTGCATATCAAGAAAATCCGTGAGAAGATCGAGTTTAATACGGCCAAGCCTCAGTATATTGAGACGATCTGGGGTGTGGGGTACCGGTTTAAGGTGTGACAGAAATGTGATAAAAATGGAGGGGAATATCGTATGGTGATAGCCCCTCCTTGTTTTTAAGATGAAAAGGACGAACTATGGAAGAAAGATTATACAAGAAACTGGAAGCGTATGGTAAGAGTGATTTTTATCCGTTTCATATGCCGGGGCATAAGAGGAATCCGCTGGCTGTGGAGGGGGATTTTCCGGTGGAGAGGGATATTACGGAGATTGACGGGTTTGATAACCTGCATCATGCTGAGGATATTTTGAAAAGGGCCCAGGAGGATGTTGCACGGCTTTATGGTGTGCCGGAGAGTTTTTACAGTATTAATGGAAGCTCCGGGGCGATCCTGGCGGCGGTGTCTGCGGCTGTGGATAAGGGGGGACAGATCCTGGTGGCGAGGAACTGCCATAAGGCGGTTTACCATGCGATTTATCTGCGGGAGCTGAGTGCCACGTATATTTATCCACATGAGGATCCGAAATTGGGGATAAACGGAGGGATCTCACCCGGCCGTGTGGAAATGTATCTGGCGGAAAATCCGGAGATCCACGCGGTGCTGATCACTTCACCGACTTATGATGGCATCGTGTCGGATGTGGCTAGGATCGCGGAGATCGCGCATCGCTATGGTGTGCCGCTGATCGTGGATGAGGCTCATGGGGCGCATTTTCGGTTTTCGGATTATTTTCCGGTGTCTGCGGCGCAGCTTGGTGCGGATGTGGTGATCAACAGTGTGCATAAGACGCTGCCCTGTCTGACCCAGACGGGGGTGATCCACCTGTGCAGTGATCGTGTGAGCCGGGAAAAACTGAAGCGTTTCCTGGGAATCTATCAGAGCAGCAGTCCTTCTTATATTCTTATGAGCAGCATTGATGCGTGCATGGATAAGCTGGAGCGTGAGGGGGATGAGATGTTCCGTGTGTTTACGGAGAATCTGGAAAAAGCACGCAGGCGTCTTTCCGAGTGTAAGTATATCCGGCTGGTAACGCCGCAGGCCTGTGAGTGCCAGAGAGTTTTTGATTTTGACAGATCCAAGATATTGCTTTCTACTGTGAACAGTTCGCTGAACGGCCGGGAGCTGCATCAGATCCTCCGGAGTGAGTTTCATCTGGAAATGGAGATGGAGGCGGAGAATTATGTGCTGGCGCTGGCGGCTGTGGGTGATACTGCGGAGGGCTTTGAGAGGCTTTGTGATGCTATTGAAGAGATCGACCGCCGTGAATCGTTAAAATACAGAGAAGAGGCTGTGGAGAAGGAGCCTTTGAAAAACGGAAAAATGAAGCAGATCATGCGGATCTCCCAGGCTATGGATGCGGAGAGTGAGCGGTGTCCGTTGGATGAGTGTATCGGACGTACGTCCGGGGAGTTTGCGTATCTTTATCCGCCGGGGATCCCGCTGATCGTTCCGGGGGAACAGATTTCTGGACATTTCGTAAAAAATGTGAGAAGATACCTGGAACAGGGCTTTGAGGTCCAGGGCCTGAGCGACCAGACCAGTGAGACGGTGTGTGTTGTGAGAAATGAGATGTGAGGTGCGTGGCAGCAGACTGCTCTGTGTATTACGGAGCAGAGCGTGTATAGTAACGCATATGCAGCAGAGGAGACATATGGGAAAGATTTTTTACATTATGGGAAAAAGCTCTTCCGGTAAGGACAGTATTTACAGACAGCTGGAGGGGGATCAGGAGCTGGGGCTTAAGCGGCTTGTGATCTATACCACCCGTCCGATCCGGGATGGAGAGGTGAATGGGAGAGAATATTTTTTTGCGGATGAGAATAAACTGAAGGAGTTCCGAAGAAACGGGAAGCTGATCGAGGCGCGTACTTATCAGACGGTTTACGGGCCGTGGACATATTTTACTGCGGATGACGGGCAGGTGTCTGTGGGTAATGACAGCTATCTGGGGATCGGTACACTGGAGTCTTTTGTGAGGCTCCGGGAGTATTACGGCAATGAAGTGATGTGGCCTATTTATATAGAGGTGGAAGACGGAGAGCGTCTGGAGCGTGCGCTTGCCAGGGAGAAGACTCAGGAGGTGCCGAAGTACGAGGAGATGTGCAGGCGTTTTCTTGCAGACCAGAATGATTTTTCCGAGGAAAATATTCTTAAAGCAGGTATATGGAAGCGTTTTGAGAATCATAATCTGGATGAATGTGTGAAGGAGATCGTAAATTATATAAAATCTGTACAATAAGGAAAAATAGTTTTTTTTATACAGAAGATTATGTTATAATTAGTTGAAAGATGTCCGCCGGGTATAACGGAGGGCACAAAAGGCAGAAAGAGGTGATTCTTATGGCAGGATTTCATGACATCATCGGCCATGACGATATAATCAGGCATTTGAAGAATGCGATAGAGACAGGGAAGGTATCCCACTCTTATATTTTTACAGGGGAACCGGGAGCCGGCAAGAAGCTTCTTGCGGGGACTTTTGCGGCAGCACTGCAGTGTGAATCGGGAGAGTCTGAACCGTGTATGACTTGTGATTCCTGTAAGAAGGTGATCGGCAAGAATCATCCGGATATCATTACAGTAACTCATGAGAAGCCAGGAAGCATCAGCATTGACGAGGTGCGTGACCAGGTTGTGCGTGATGTGGATATCAAGCCGTACTGCAGTCCGTATAAGATATATATCATTCCGGATGCGGAGATGATGACGGTGCAGGCGCAGAATGCCATTTTGAAAACTATCGAGGAACCGCCGGAATATGCGGTGATCATGCTGCTGACAAGCAATATCGACAGTCTTCTTCCTACGATCCGTTCCAGATGTGTGCGTCTGGATCTGAAGGTGGTGGATGACAGTCTTGTGAAGGAATATCTGATGGAGCATCTTCAGGTGCCGGATTATCAGGCTGAGATCGATGCGTCTTATGCGCAGGGCAGTATCGGCAAGGCGAAGGAGGCTGCTACTTCTCAGGAGTTTGCGGATATGACTGCCAATGCCCTGAAGATTTTGAAATATGCCAATTCCATGGAGGTTTATGAGCTGACAGAGGCGATCAAGACTTTGACTGCTGATAAGAATAATATCAATGATTATCTGGATATTTTCCAGTTCTGGTTCCGCGATGTTCTGATGTTTAAGGCAACAAGGGAAATTGACAACCTGGTTTTTAAACAGGAGATTAATTTTATCAGAGAGCAGGCCAGCGAGCGTTCTTATGAGAATATCGAAAAAATCCTTGAGGCACTGGAGAAGACGAAGGTGCGTCTCCGTGCCAATGTTAATCTCGAACTTGCCCTGGAGCTCCTGTTCCTGACAATTAGGGAGAAATAGAATGGAAAAGGTAGTTGGAGTCAGATTTCGTAACGTTGGTAAGATTTATTATTTTAATCCTAAGAATTATAAGGTGAAGGTCGGCGATCATGTGATCGTGGAGACTGCCCGTGGTGTGGAGTATGGCCGTGTTGTCCTGGAGCCGCGCAGCGTGAAGGAGGACGAGGTGGTCCATCCGCTGAAGGAGGTTCTCCGTGTTGCAACGAAGGAGGACGAGGACCAAGAAGCTGAGAACCGCCAGAAGGAGAAAGAGGCTTTTAAGATCTGCAAGAAGAAGATCCGTGAGCATGGGCTTGATATGAAGCTGATCGATGCGGAGTATACCTTTGATAATAACAAGGTGCTGTTTTATTTTACAGCGGATGGCCGTATTGATTTCCGGCAGCTGGTTAAGGATCTGGCGTCTGTGTTTAAGACCAGGATCGAGCTTCGTCAGATCGGTGTCCGTGATGAGACGAAGATCCTTGGCGGTATTGGTATCTGTGGAAGGACGCTTTGCTGTCATACGTATCTTTCGGAGTTTGCGCCGGTTTCTATCAAGATGGCGAAGGAGCAGAATCTTTCTCTGAACCAGACGAAGATTTCTGGTGTCTGTGGTCGTCTGATGTGCTGTCTGAAGAATGAGCAGGAGACTTATGAGGAGCTGAACCGGAATCTTCCGGGTATCGGTGATATGGTAACGACGCCGCAGGGTGTTTCGGGTACGGTCCAGAGTGTGAATGTTCTCAGGCAGATGGTTAAGATCGTGGTTGAGGTGAATGACGAGAAGGAGATCCAGGAGTTTCCGGTCCGTGATCTGAGGTTCCGCCCTAAGAGAAAAAAGGGTAAGGGTGGTTCTGCTGACCATGAGGAGAAAGAGGTTAAAAAGGGAGATTCGAAGCCGAATGAGAAGTGATCTGGTTTATTGCGGTGAGCGTGTGGATGATCTTCAGAATGGGTTGTTTGTGATCCAGGATCCGAAGAAGTTTTGCTTTGGGATGGATGCGGTTCTGTTGTCTGGTTTTGCCCGGGTGAAGAGGGGTGAGGTTGCGCTGGATATGGGGACCGGTACGGGGATCATTCCGATCTTGCTTTCTGATCGTACGGATGGGGAGCATTTCACGGGGCTGGAGATCCAGCATGAGTGTGCGGAGATGGCTGACCGTAGTGTGAGGTATAATGGTCTTGAGGACAGGGTTCGGATCGTTGAGGGTGATATCAGGGAGGCTGCCGGGATTTTTGGGGCGGCTTCTTTTGATGTGGTGACGTGTAATCCGCCGTATATGATCGGGCAGCATGGGTTGACGAATCCGCATCTTCCGAAGGCGATCGCGAGGCATGAGATTTTGTGTTCGTTTGATGATGTGGCTTGTCAGGCTGCCCGGGTCCTGAAGGACAGGGGGCGGTTTTTTCTGGTGCATAGGCCGTTTCGGCTTGTGGAGCTGATGGCGACTTTGACGAAGTATAAGCTGGAGCCTAAGAGGATGCAGCTGGTGTATCCTTTTATTGATAAGGAGCCGAATATGGTGTTGATCGAGGCTTGTAAGGGCGGGAATTCCAGGATTCGGGTTGAGCGGCCGCTGGTGGTTTATGAGCGGCCGGGGGTTTATACGGAGGATGTTTTGGAGTTGTATCGGATGGTGTGAATGTTGTGATGTTGTGGCTTAGGGAGGCTGCCTGGTTGGTTGTTTGTTTGGTTGTTTGGTTGGTTGTGAGAGATTGGGTGGCTGTGGTACTTCGGTTGGTGAAGGGACGGCGAGGGGAGGCAGGCTGCTGGTGGTGACACGCTGCGCCCCCTGCTCGGCTGCGGCGCCGGTTTGCTGCCATTCGCGCAAACTCGCTTCGCTCAAACAGTGCGCTCGGTGGCAGCAGCTATCCTCACCTCGCTGACGGGGGCTCCGCTAACGTCACCACCAGCAGCCTGCCTCCCCTCACCTGAAGCGAGAGATCGCAGCGCGTAGTGCGCTGAGTATCGAAGAATACAGACACCTTGCCGGAAGTGAATCATAGAGAAAGTGAAGAAATGAAATAATATCGGCATAGAGTAGCGCGCTGAGTATCGAAGAATACAGAGACCTTGCCAGAAGTGAATCACGGAGAAAGTGAAGAAATGAAATAATATCGGCATAGAGCAGCGCGCTGAGTATCGAAGAATACAGACACCTTGCCAGAAGTGAATCACGGAGAAAGTGAGGAAATAAAACAACATCGGCACAGCGTAGCGCGCTGAATACCGAAGCATACAGACACAAGTCAACAAATAAGAACAACGAATCCCTTGCACTACTAAAAAAAAGCCCAAGGGGTGTGCAGAGGGGGCGCGGCTTTGCGGCCCCTTTGCGGTTTTCAAAGCTTCCAAACTTAAACAAATCCCCGCGGTCAAGCGGAAACCCCCACGGCCAAGTGGAAAAAAACTCCCCGCGGTCAAGCGAGAAAAGAGGCAAATATGAAACAAAACGGAAAACTATACTTATGTGCCACCCCCATAGGAAACCTCGAAGACATCACCCTTCGAGTACTAAGAACCCTTCGGGAAGTGGATTTAATCGCTGCGGAGGATACCCGCAACAGCATAAAACTGCTGAATCATTTTGATATAAAAACCCCCATGACCAGCTACCACGAATACAATAAGATAGATAAGGGCCATGTCCTTGTGGAAAAGCTGCTGGCAGGTACAAACATTGCGTTGATCACAGATGCAGGTACTCCGGGTATCTCGGATCCCGGGGAGGAGCTTGCCGCCATGTGCTATGAAGCCGGAATTGAAGTGACTTCACTTCCGGGTCCTGCTGCCTGCATCACTGCTCTGACTTTGTCAGGCCTGCATACCAGGCGTTTTGCTTTCGAGGCTTTTCTTCCGGCGGATAAGAAAGAACGAAAAACAATCCTGGAGGAGCTTTCCTGTGAAACCAGGACTATTATCCTGTATGAGGCGCCTCACAGGCTTGTACGGACCCTTGGTGAGCTCAGAGAGGCGCTTGGCAACCGCCGGATGACTCTTTGCAGAGAACTGACCAAGAAGCATGAGACGGCATTCCGGACTACGATCGATGATCTGATGGATTTTTATAAAGATGAGAAGCCGCTGGGTGAGTGTGTTCTCGTGATCGAGGGCAGGAGCCGCAGTGAGATGGAGGCGGAGAAGCGTGCTTCCTGGGAGGAGATTTCCATTGCGGAGCATGTGGCGATGTATGAGCAGCAGGGGAATTCCAGGAAGGATGCCATGAAGCTTGCTGCCAAGGATCGTGGTGTTTCCAAGCGGGATATTTATAAGGCGCTTCTGGATGGAGAAGGTTCTGCTGAATGATCAGGTGTAAATTGCGGTACGGATCGTAATAACGTGATCGTGGATGATTGAATAAGCTGCATACTGTGACCAAGGATTTTTTTGGGAGCGTATGTGGCTTTTTTTATAGTAATAAAAAGGTTACTGTTCACCGGCATCGCGAAGCGTGTTGCTGAGAACGGAGTGAACAGTAATATAAAAAGTACTGTGCGGATTTTGTCGAAATGATTTGCTTGCAGTACAGACCATATTGTGGTAAGCTGATCTTATCAAAAATAAAAAGCAGTTCCGGGATTCTATGGAAATGCTGTAAAAGCATATTTTTCTAAAATAATCTTATTTTTCTATTACATTTCATATATCAGGCAGATTGCCTGTCATCTCAGAAAATTCATGCTTTTTTCCATTTTTCAGCAGGAGTTTTCAGATGAGGCTCCTTGAGATCAAAATAGAGGAGTCGTGTATGATCGTAAACAAAAACAGAACAAACAGCTCTAACCTGCGGCAGTGGCATCCTGCATTTTTTGCTGATATCCAGATAGAACTGGAGTCAGAAAGGGAGAATCTGATTTTTGAGAATGAGCATCAGCTTGGGACGAAACCAATGGAGATCGATGCGCTTGTGATCAAAAAGAAGACCGATATCCCCATTAATAAAAACATCGGAAGGATCTTCCGGAAATATAATATCATTGAGTATAAGAGTCCGACGGATTATATAAGCATCAATGATTTTTATAAGGTGTGTGGATATGCATTTTTTTATAAAGCGGATACGGTAACTGAGGATGAAATCCCAATTGAGGAGATTACGATCTCTTTGGTAAGCAGGGCATATCCCCGGAAGATGCTCCGGCATTTGAGGGAGTTTTGGAAATGCCGGATAAAAAAGATAGAAGAAGGAATTTATTACGTAACAGGATCTAAGATCCCAATTCAGGTTATTGTAACGGAACAGTTGTCGAAGAAGAAAAATCTGTGGCTGAGAAGTCTGACTGATAGAATAAAAGATAAGGAAGATATGAAACGACTTCTCAATGAATACAGAGAAAAGCAGAAAAATCCTTTGTACGAATCAGTCATGCAGATGATCGTAAGGGCTAATGAAGAAAAATTCAGGGAGGCGGATTGTATGTGTGAAGCATTAAATCGGATCATACAGGATCAGATCGAGGAAAAGATAAGAAAAAGTTTACAGGCTGGCTATGATGAAGGTTATGGAATTGGAATGCAGGATGGAATAAAGGATGGGATGCAGCAGGGAATGCAGCAGGGAATGCAGCAGGGAATACAGCAGGGAATGCAACAGGGAGAACATAGTATTAACAGTTTGATCCTCTGTCTTGCTGAACTTGGCAGGACGTCTGATATTATAAAATCGGCATCAGATCCGGAATACCAGAAGAAATTGTTAAAAGAATTTGGGCTTTTACTGGAGTAGCTGAATATTCCATATATTTTAAGTGCATATTGTGCTATGTAATTTGAAATTGCATTTAATAAGATACTTTTTTGCCTGTATTTCCTATGATTTTGCGTGGAAATACAGGCTTTTTTGTGCTATAATAAACTCTGTATTCGTATGTAAAAAATATTTATTTTACAGGTATAAATGACACTTCCGGAGCGGGTTTGAGAATTGCTTTCTGCAAAATGAAAATACAGTATTTCCTGAAATTAACAGATCAGTTTATCTTGCTCAGGATTTGATGTAATAATTTCTGAAGCTGCTATGGTTCTGCAGAAATGAATTTTCAAATACGTCCGGATGACAAGAACAGGAGGAATGACATGGGCGCAGAGAATACAGAATACGGCGCGGATCAGATCCAGATCCTGGAAGGACTGGAAGCCGTACGTAAGAGGCCTGGAATGTATATCGGAAGTACCTCCAGCCGTGGACTTCATCATCTCGTATATGAGATCGTGGATAACGCAGTCGATGAAGCACTGGCTGGTTTTTGTACGGAGATCCATGTAGATATCAATCCGGATAATTCCATTACAGTTACAGATAATGGTCGTGGTATTCCGGTTGGCATCAATCATAAGGCTGGTATTCCGGCAGTTGAGGTTGTATTTACCATTCTTCACGCAGGCGGTAAGTTCGGCGGTGGAGGATATAAGGTTTCCGGTGGCCTTCACGGTGTTGGTGCATCTGTTGTAAATGCACTTTCCGAATGGCTGGAGGTTACCATCTACCGAGAGGGTAAGGAATACAGACAGAGATATGAGCGTGGCAAGACTATGTACCCGCTGAAGGTGGTAGGTGACTGTGAACCAGGGCTTTCCGGTACGAAGGTTTATTTCCTTCCGGACAAGGAGATCTTTGAGGAGACTGTTTATGATTATGATATCCTGAAACAGAGACTTCGTGAGATGGCTTTCCTGACTAAGGGTCTTCGTATCGTACTGGAGGATAAGAGAGAGGGACAGGAGCGAGAGAAGGTATTCCACTATGAGGGTGGTATCCGTGAGTTTGTAAGTTACCTGAACAGAAGCAAGGAGGCTCTTTACCCGGAGATCATTTACTGTGAGGGTGAGAAGGACGGCGTGTCTGTAGAGGTTGCGCTGCAACACAATGACTCCTATACAGAGAACACCTATGGCTTTGTAAACAATATCAATACACCGGAGGGTGGTACACACATTACCGGTTTCCGTAATGCGATTACCAATACATTTAACGATTATGCACGTAAGAACAAGCTTCTTAAGGACAGTGAGCCGAACTTAAGCGGTGATGATATCCGTGAGGGCCTGACTGCGATCGTCAGTGTTAAGATCGAGAATCCGCAGTTTGAGGGTCAGACTAAGCAGAAGCTTGGAAACAGTGAGGCCAGAGGTGCGGTAGACAGTGTTGTAAGTAAACAGCTGGAGATTTTCCTGGAGCAGAATCCTGCAGTTGCCAAGGCTACAGTTGAGAAATCTGTTCTTGCACAGAGAGCCAGAGAGGCAGCCAGAAAGGCACGTGACCTTACAAGAAGAAAATCCGCACTGGACAGTATGTCACTTCCGGGAAAGCTTGCAGACTGTTCTGACAAGAATCCGGAGAACTGTGAGATTTATATCGTAGAGGGAGATTCCGCGGGTGGTTCTGCCAAGACTGCGAGAAACCGTGCCACACAGGCGATCCTTCCACTTCGTGGTAAGATCCTGAATGTTGAGAAGGCACGTCTGGATAAAATTTACGGAAACAAAGAGATCAAGGCAATGATCACTGCCTTCGGAACCGGAATCCATGAGGATTTTGATATTTCCAAGCTTCGTTATCACAAGATCATCATTATGACCGATGCCGATGTTGACGGTGCACATATCGCAACACTGCTTCTGACTTTCCTGTATCGGTTCATGCCGGAGCTGATCAAGCAGGGATATGTATACCTGGCACAGCCTCCTCTCTATAAAGTGGAGAAGAACAAAAAGGTATGGTATGCATATGACGATAATGAGCTGAACAATATCCTTACCGAGATCGGACGTGACGGAAACAATAAGATCCAGCGTTATAAAGGTCTGGGTGAGATGGATGCCGAGCAGCTCTGGGAGACTACTATGGACCCTGAGAAGAGAATCCTTCTCCGTGTGACCATGGATGAAGCTGCCACATCTGAGATCGATCTGACATTTACCACTCTTATGGGAGACAAGGTAGAGCCAAGACGTGAATTTATCGAAGAAAATGCAAGATTCGTTAAGAATCTTGATATCTAGGAGAATAAAGAAGAATGGAAGATAATATTTTTGACAAAGTCCACGAAGTGGATCTGGAAAAAACGATGAAGGAATCTTACATCGACTATGCCATGAGTGTTATCGCCTCACGAGCTTTGCCTGATGTAAGAGACGGTCTGAAGCCGGTACAGCGCCGAGTTCTGTACTCTATGATCGAGCTGAATAATGGTCCTGACAAGCCACACAGAAAATGTGCGCGTATTGTCGGTGATACCATGGGTAAATATCATCCGCATGGTGACAGTTCCATCTATGGTGCGTTGGTTAATATGGCTCAGGAATGGTCCACAAGATATCCGCTGGTTGATGGACATGGAAACTTTGGTTCTGTGGATGGTGACGGTGCGGCTGCCATGCGATATACAGAGGCACGTCTCAGCAAGATATCCATGGAGATGCTTGCTGACATCAACAAGGATACGGTTGATTTTCAGCCGAACTTTGATGAGACAGAGCGTGAACCGGTTGTGCTTCCGGCACGTTTTCCGAACCTTTTGGTAAACGGTACTACAGGTATTGCGGTAGGTATGGCAACCAATATTCCGCCGCATAACCTTCGTGAAACTATCAATGCAGTTGTTAAGATCATTGACAACATTGTGGAAGAAGACAGAGAAACAGCTATGGAGGAGCTTCTTGAGATCGTAAAGGGACCAGACTTCCCTACAGGAGCGACCATCCTCGGAACGAGAGGTATCGAGGAAGCTTACCGTACTGGACGTGGCAAGATCCGTGTCCGTGCGGTGACGAATATCGAAACTTTGCCAAACGGTAAATCCCGTATCGTAGTTACCGAGCTCCCGTACCTTGTAAACAAGGCACGTCTGATCGAGAAGATCGCAGAGCTTGTCCGTGATAAAAAGATCGACGGGATCACAGACCTGAACGATCATTCCAGCCGTGAGGGTATGCGAATCTGTATTGATCTTCGTAAGGATGCCAATGCCAACGTGATCCTGAATCTGCTCTACAAGCATACACAGCTGCAGGATACTTTTGGTGTGATCATGCTTTCTCTTGTTCCAAATCATGGAAGCATGGAACCGAAGGTTCTGAATCTGAAAGAGATGCTGGAGTACTATCTGGAGCATCAGGAGAATGTAGTTCGCAGAAGAACACAGTATGATCTTAATAAGGCACAGGAGAGAGCCCATATTTTGGAGGGTCTTCTGAAGGCACTTGATAATATTGACGAAGTGATCCGCATCATCCGTGGTTCCCGCAACGTACAGATCGCCAAGCAGGAGCTGATCGACCGTTTTGAGCTGACAGATGTGCAGGCACAGGCAATCGTGGATATGCGTCTCCGTGCACTGACAGGTCTGGAAAGAGAGAAGCTGGAGGCTGAGTATGCAGAGCTTATGGAGAAGATCCGCAAGTTCCAGGCAATCCTTGCTGACCGCAAGCTCCTTCTCAGGGTGATCCGTGAGGAGATTCTTGCCATTGCAGAGAAATACGGCGATGACAGAAAGACTTCCATCGGATACGATGTATATGATATCTCTACAGAGGATCTGATTCCGAGAGAAAATACAGTGATCGCAATGACAAAGCTTGGTTATATCAAACGTATGACCGTTGACAACTTCCGCAGCCAGAACCGTGGCGGCAGAGGAATCAAGGGTATGCAGACTATTGAGGATGACTATATCGAAGAGCTTCTGATGACGACAACGCACCATTATCTCATGTTCTTTACTAATACAGGACGTGTATACAGACTGAAGGCATATGAGATTCCGGAGGCCGGTCGTACAGCCAGAGGAACTGCGATCATCAATCTTCTGCAGCTTGCACCGGGAGAAAAGATCACAGCTGTGATCCCGCTTCGTAAATATGAAGAGGGTCACTATCTGATGATGGCCACCAAGAAAGGTCTTGTGAAGAAAACTCCGATCAAGGATTACGAGAATGTCCGTAAGACAGGTCTTACAGCAATCGTTCTCCGTGATGATGACGAGCTGATCGAGGTTAAAGCTACTGATAATAACAAGGATATTATTCTTGTGACCAGGGACGGACAGTGTATCCGCTTTAAGGAAACGGATGTCCGCAGCACAGGCCGTGCGTCCATGGGAGTAAGAGGTATGAATCTTACTGACGGTGATGAAGTTGTTGCCATGCAGCTGAACACCCAGGGAGATTATCTGCTTGTAGCTTCTGAGAACGGAATGGGCAAACGTACAGCCATGAGTGAGTTTGCTGTCCAGAACCGTGGCGGTAAGGGTGTGAAGTGCTACAAGATCACCGAGAAGACCGGAAATGTTGTCGGCGCCAAGGCTGTCAATGAAGAGAACGAGATCATGATGATCACTACAGAGGGTATCATTATCCGTCTGCAGTGTGCGGATATCTCTGTTCTTGGAAGGATCACCTCCGGTGTGAAGATGATCAATCTTACAGAGGGTGTAACCGTTGCAAGTATCGCCAAGGTAAGAGATAAAGATCCGGAAGCAGATACAAATGACAAAAAAACTGACGGAGAAACTGGCGATAACGAAGAAGGCTCTGCAGAGGAAGCTGTCACAGGCAGTGAAGAAGAATAAGGTCGAGGATAAGTCATGACGACGACAAAGAAAAAACGCAGAAAAAAATCTGTAAAGAAGCTGAAATACTCTAATAAAAAACTGAATTTTGTCCACATTGCGACACTGGCGGGGATCATTTTGATCCTGCTGGTGATCGTTCTGGCGGCCAGAGGCTGCGGAAAGATCAGCCACAGAACTCCGGAGGGAGTTGTAGAAGGCTACATCAAAGCGGCAGCAGCAGGCAAGAATAAAAAGATGCAGAGCTGTTACAGTGCGGATAAGTTATCGGACGAGGCGAAAACAGAGATTTCCTCCACGATAAAATATTTCCAGGCTCATGGAGTAAAGGATGTAAATATCGACAGCTGCGGCTCCATTTCTGAAAACAAAAATTATTCTTATGTTTATATCCGCTATAATCTTGTTCTGGAGAACGAGCAGGAATATCCATGTATCAGTACCTATCTTGTAAAGGTCCAGGACAAAAAGTATTATCTGTATGCGCCTTCTGAGATTTCAGATAAGATCAGCCAGCAGGCTGCCCAAGACTATCAGAAATTTATGACTACGAAAACCTATACAGATTATACAAAAGCTTATGAGGTTTTTCTGAAAAAGAATCCGGGATACGAGGATAAGATCGCAGGGAAACTGAACGGATAAAGCAGAGGCGGGAGGATGTAAGAATGAAGCGGATTTTACTGATGGTGCTCAGAAATATAGTCTTTGTTCCTTACTGGTGGATCAAGCTTTGCTGGTATGCAGCGCATACAGATGATTATCCGGAAGAGAAGAAATACGCATTCCTGAGACAGGTAGATGAGCATGCCATTGAAGGCGGAAATATCCATATTGATGTGCATGGAGCTGAAAATATCCCAAGAGAAAAGGGGTTTATGTTTTTTCCGAATCACCAGGGTCTGTTTGATGTGCTGGCGATCATCCGGGCCTGCCCGGTTCCTTTTTCGGTAGTTGCAAAGAAGGAAGTTGGAGAGATTCCTTTTCTGAAGCAGGTTTTTGCCTGTATGAAGGCCTTTATCATTGACAGGGAAGACCTGAAGCAGTCCATGCAGGTTATTGTCAATGTAATACGGGAAGTGAAGGCTGGTCGTAATTATCTGATCTTTCCGGAGGGAACCAGAAGTAAAAACGGAAATCATCCGGGACCGTTTAAGGGCGGCAGCTTCAAGACTGCTACCAAGACGAAATGCCCGATCGTTCCGGTTGCACTGATCGATTCCTTTAAGGCTTTTGATACAGGTTCTACAGAGAGGATCACCGTACAGGTGCATATCCTTCCTCCGATGTATTATGAGGAATACAAAGATATGCATACCACAGAGATCGCAGAAGAAGTGAAGAGACGGATCGAAAAGGTGATCGAAGAGAATATCTGAAAATAATAAATATGTTAGTGTAGTAAAAACCACTGCAGACGGCGATATAAAATGTCTGTAGTGGTTTTTTTGCAAAAAATAGAAAAAATATATAAATGAAAACAAGAAACATAAAAGAACAATATTTCATGATGAAATACAAAACTGTCAAAATAAATAATGATAATAAGAAATAACAAATTAACATGTGCATATTAAACAAAAGAATATTGAGAAAATTGTGAAACAATAGGTATATACAACTAAATAGTTTGATGGTAATATATGCTCATACATTAAAAGTGAACAAAAAAGAAAAAGGAGGTAAAAAATAAAAAAATGTCGAAAAATATCTGTTAAAAAAGTGCGTACGTAAAAAAACAGAAAATTTTTCGTAAGGTATTGGGGCAAGAAACAAAAAATGTGAAAGAGAAGGGGGATACAAAATGAAGAAAAAACTATTGGCAGCTGTATTGGCAGCAGCAATGGTAGCATCAACAGGGTGTGTAGTTATGGCCGCAGACGGCGATACAGATTATGATGTGGAAAACAGAGAATATAAGGACGTGACAATTACTCTCCATACCAGATGGGATGCAGCAGACGTAACGGGAACACTCTATCAGAACATCGTAGATGATTTTATGAAAAAATATCCGGGGATTAAGGTAGAGAGCATTAATATTCCGACAGAGTCTGAGTGGTTGAATTCCGAATCTGTTCTTATGGCAGATAAGAGCTCAATGCCAAATATTATTGTAGAGTACGGCGGATCCCGTGTTGCAGGTTATGTACAGGAAAATCTGATCGTAGATATGGATCCGTATTATGAGCAGTATCCGGAGTGGAAAGAAAGATTTAACTCAATTGGTGATGGAATGACAGATTATACAGCGTATGGAGTTGAGGGAACATATGGTGTGCCTTGGTCTGCATATGAAGTAATGTTGTTCTATAATGAAGATATCCTCAATGAAAATGGCATTGATCCCGCATCACTTAAAAGTTGGGATGATTTGATGGATGCATGTGCGAAACTGAAAGAAAACGGTGTACAGCCATTTGATATGGGTGAGAAAGATGACTACCGTTTCGGACATCTTCATTCCGTACTGAATTACAAGACATATGGCTGCGAAATGGCTGAAAAGCTGGGAAGTCGTGAGGTTTCTTACGATGGAGAAGAACAGAAAAAGATATATGATATGATCAAAGATGCAGTAGATAAAGGCTATCTTGGAACAAATCTCCTTGGAAATGATGATGGTCAGGAGAGATCTATCTTTAATACTGGCGGCTGTGCATTTATTACCATGGGAACATGGTTCTGTGCAGAAGATCATGATGCACTTGAGCTTTTTGACAGTCAGAAAGTTCATGCAATTCGTTTCCCATATGTAGATGAAAAATATGAGTTCCACGATATGGGCGGTGGAAACGAAGCTTATTACATTGTTGATACTGGCGATGCAGATGAGGTTGCAGCATCTGTTCTCTTCATGAAATATATGACAAGTGAAGATGTTGTTAATACGTTTTATGAAGGATATCCGGCACCAATGAGTGTTAACGTAACAACAGAGGCCGGTGATTATCTGACAGCAGAGGCAAATCAGATTATTGCTGAAACAAAAGAGGTTCGTGGAGATATTGAGAACTATGACAGTGCAACACATATGATCAATACGGTTCGTCAGGCATTACAGGGTATTGCAATGGGACATTCTTCCGAAGAAGTAGGAAAAACAATTACAGATCTGATTGCTGAATATGAATAAGATAACAGAATAACAGAGTGAGAATGTAAACAGCGGCGGGCAGTGCGGAATATAATGTGTTCGGCATGCCTGCCGCTTCAAATTTTAGGAGGGATGTTCGTGTTTTTTAAATCAGCCAAATATAGAAAATCTTTTCTTAAGTCCCTGCTTTTTGTACTTCCGGGAGTAATTATTACACTGGTGTTCGTTATCTATCCGGTTATCAATACAGCCTGGCTTTCTCTGAACAGCTGGAATGGAATCGGTGGATCTCCGATAAAATGGGTGGGACTTCAGAATTACATAAAAACATTGACAAGTGTCAAGTTCTGGAACAGTATGCTGAATGCATTGTATTTTGTAATTGGTGGTTTTGTCATTCTGATGCCAATTGCGTTTGGGCTGGCACTTCTTGTAACAAGTAAGCTTAAAGGAACTAAATTTTTTAAAGCAGCATATCTGATGCCAGTTATGCTTGGAACAACAGCTGTAGGTCTTATGTGGTCCTTTATGCTGAATGCAAACTTCGGTGTGCTTGCGCAGTTTTTGAAAGCAATCGGACATTCTGAATGGATCATAAACTGGCTGGCAACACCTACAGTAAATATCTGGTGTGTCGTACTGGTAAATGAGTGGATGTACGCAGGCTATAACATGCTGATCTTTGCAGCAGGCATTGTAGCAATTCCGGATGATGTTCATGAGGCAGCACTCCTTGATGGATGTACAGGAATTAAGAAGGTCATTTATATCACAGCACCTCTTTGTAAAAATATGTTCATGGTATTCTCGGTACTGTGTATCACAGGATGTCTGAAGGCTTTCGATATTGTATGGGCCATGACCAATGGAGGACCTATGGATTCCAGTGCAACACCTGCAGTTCTTCTGTATACACAGGGATTCCAGTACAAGCTTATGGGACGAAGCGGATCAATCAGTATCATTCTTCTGGTATTAGGACTGATTCTATCATTATTGCTTAATAACGTGATCTTCAAAGAAAGAGATTGATGTGTAACAGAAGAAAGGATGATGATGTCAATGAATAAAAATAGATTCTGGAGAGGCCTGAAAAAAGGTCTTATGTATTTCATTGCAATATTTGCGGCAATGGTGACATTTTTTCCGCTGATTGTAACATTTGTCTCTTCACTGAAAACAAATGAGGAGATTTTGCTTGGAATGTTTTCCTGGCCTAAAGTATGGAACTTTGGTAATTATCCGGAGGCTGTTCGAGCGGCAAATGCATTTAAGGCAATTGGTAATTCCCTGTTTGTGGCCATTGCCACACTGGTGGTTACTGTTATTATTGCAATGCCTGGAGCTTATGCAATTGCACGTAAGAATTATTCCTATCTGAAAGCAGTATATATCCTGTTTATGGCAGGTGTTATGGTTCCGGTACATTGTACACTGGTTTCTGTAACAAAAATCTCCAGTGCACTGGGAACAAAAAACAGCTATATATTCCTGATTTTAATTTATACAGCGTTTAATCTTTCGCAGGCAGTTTTTTTGTTTACAGGATATATTTCCAGTCTTGATAAAGGATTAGATGAAGCTGCTAAGATTGATGGCTGCAGTGATCTGAGGATTCTTGTTCAGATTCTGCTGCCGATTTGTAAACCGATTATTGCGACAGAAGCAATTCTGGTATTTATTTATGGATATAGCGAATTGATTTTCTCACTGATTCTGATTACAGATAGTACAAAATATACAATTTCAAGAGCAATGCTGAATTTTACATCAAACTTTACTACGGATTATGGTCCGCAGTTTGCATTTGTGATCATGTCTATGATTCCGATGTTAGTTATTTATCTGATCCTTCATGAGAAGGTAGAAGCCGGTATGCTTGCCGGAGCAGTTAAAGGTTGATAAAAATTTGTATGTAAATATAACACGGAGGGTTAAGGAATGGCAAAAACAAGACAGCAGTGGTTTGAGGATGCAAAGTATGGTCTGTTTATTCACTGGGGATTGTATTCCATTCTTGCAGGAGAATACAAAGGAAGAAAAACAGATCGTATCGCAGAGTGGATTGAGAACGATTTCGATATTCCGGTAGAGGAATATGAGAAACTTGCAGCACAGTTTAATCCTACACAGTTTGACGCAGATGCTTTTGTAAAGAGAGCAAAAGAACAGTGGGGAGTAAAATATATCGTTCTTACTGCAAAACATCACGAAGGTTTTGCAATGTATGATTCCAAAGTCAGCGATTTCAATGTTGTGAAAGCGACTCCGTATGGAAAGGATATCCTGAAGGATCTTCAGCTTGCATGCGAGAAATATGGTATTCGTATGGGATTCTATTATTCACAGTCTCAGGACTGGGATGACCCAAATGGATATATAGCTCATAAAGATAACTCCGGAAAAGATTTTCAGAAATATTTAGATGAGAAATGTAAACCACAGGTAAAAGAACTTCTTGAGAATTATGGAAAAATCGGCCTGATTTGGTTTGATACTCCAATGGGAATTACGGTAGCTCAGACACAGGAACTGATCGATCTTGTAAGATCTATTCAGCCGGACTGTCTGCTGAGTGGACGTACCGGAAATCAAATGGGCGATTATATGACAACCGGTGATAATTTTATTCCGAGACTGCCATACGAAGATACATGGGAAATTCCTGCAACGGTAAATGATACCTGGGGATATAATAAGTATGATACAAATTGGAAAAGCGCAGACCACATCATCAATCTTCTTCTGAAAATTATCAGCAGAGGAGGAAACTATCTTCTGAATGTGGGACCAACAGCAGACGGTGTTGTTCCGGAGAAATGTGTGGAAATACTGAATGAAGTTGGAAGATATGTAACAGAAAACAGCGAAGCAATTTACGGAACCAAGACGGTTGGCATTTATCCGTATGATATTCCCGGTATCGAGTTTACAAGAAGAGAGAATAAATTATATGTACATGTTCTTTCTCCAAGAATCCGCATCGAACTTCTCAATATAGGAAACCAGCTTACAGGTGCATATCTTGTAAGAAATGGACAGAAGCTTGATTACGGAGTTATGAGAACCTGTGAAGGAGATGGAAAAATTGAGGTAGAGATTCCTGAAGAACTTCACAATGCGAAGAACTACTGCGTATGTCTGGAACTTGTAGAAAAAGAACCAATTTTTGAGGCTATCAAAGGTTGATATGAAAGGAGAATAATGATAGTATGAAAAAAGAAGAATACCTTTCTCTGATTGATGAGGTGATCGCACAGGGACCGTACACGGATACCTGGGATTCTCTCTGTGAGCATCCTGTACCGAAGTGGTATGCAAGAGATAAATTCGGAATTTTTATCCACTGGGGTGTTTACAGTGTTCCGGCATTCGGAAACGAATGGTATCCCAGAAATATGTATATGAAAGGCTCTAAGGAGAACCTGCATCATACAGAAAAATATGGAACTCTGGATAAATTCGGCTACAAGGATTTTATTCCTCAGTTCAAGGCTGAGAAGTTTGATCCGAAGGAATGGGCGGCATTATTTAAAGAGGCGGGGGCGAAGTTCGTAGTTCCGGTAGCGGAGCATCACGATGGATTTCAGATGTATGCCAGTGACCTTTGTCGCTGGAACGCCGCTGAGATGGGACCGAAGAGAGATATTCTCGGAGAACTGAAGACAGAGGTTGAGAAAGAGGGACTGGTTCTCGGTGCTTCTTCTCACAGAGCAGAGCATTACTGGTTCTTTAACGGAGGTCGTCAGATTCCGGAGGCTGATGTCAATGATCCGGAATATGCGGATCTTTATGGGCCGGCAGCAGGAATCACCAGAGATATGACTGATATTTATGACAATCCTCCGACGGAGGAGCATATGCAGGACTGGCTTGTCCGCACCTGCGAGATCGTAGATAAATATCAGCCATCCATCGTATATTTTGACTGGTGGATACAGCAGTATGCATGGAAACCGTATCTTCGTAAATTTGCAGCATATTATTACAACCGTTCTGCACAGTGGGGAAAAGAAACAGCCATTGATGCCAAATTTGACGCATATGTTTACGGCAGCGCAGTCAATGATCTGGAAAGAGGGCAGTTAGACCATATCACACCGGATCTGTGGCAGAATGATACTTCTGTAGCTAAGAATTCCTGGGGCTATACCATTGGAAATGATTATAAGAAGCCTTCCGATGTAGTGCTGGATCTGATCGATGTAGTCAGCAAAAATGGTGCACTTCTTCTTAATATCGGACCGAAGCCGGATGGAACAATTCCGGAAGAGGATGCACATATCCTGAGAGAAATGGGAAAATGGCTGAAGGTAAACGGAGAGGCAATATACGGAACCAGACACTGGAAGATATTCGGAGAGGGACCGACGGTAGTTCCGGAGGGACATTTCACGGATACCTATGATAAGAACTTTACTTCTGAGGATATCCGTTTTACAAGTAAGAGCAATCATATTTATGCGACTGTTCTGCACTGGCCGGAGGATGGAGAGATCCATATCAAAGCTCTTGGCAATGATATGAAGCTTTTGAAATCCACGATCCGGGATATTGAGATCCTCGGAACAGATCTGCATCCGGCATTTGCGAGAAATAAAGAACTGGATATTTCCTGCGGAAGAGGTACGGTTGATGCAGGGGATATGCCGGTTGTGTTAAAGATTACGATAGAATAAGCGACCGGGAAAGACGGCTCTGTTTCGAATAAACCGGATAAACACAGCTGATTGGACAAAAGCCATATATCAAGTATAAATGGGAAATATTGTTGAAATTGGATTTGTTCCGTCAGAAGAAAAATTCAGGAAATCAGCATAAACTTATATATAACAGAAAGGGTTTGGGGATTACACTATGGAAAACAAAAGATACACAGGAAACTGGAACTCCGTAAATACACACACAGTTCCAAAATGGTATGATGATTGTAAATTTGGAATTTTTATCCACTGGGGAATTTATTCCGTGCCGGCTTTTGCACCGCATACATGGGAACTGGGAGAGGTTGATTCCAAGGAATGGTTTGCGGATAATCCGTATGCAGAATGGTATTACAATTCTCTGAACATTGGAAAAGGCCCTACATATAAGCATCATATAGAAAAATACGGAAAAGATTTCAAATATGAAGATTTTATTCCTATGTGGAAAGCTGAAAACTGGGATCCAAAGCAGTGGGCAGAGATCTTCAAAGAAGCAGGTGCGGAGTATGTTGTTCTGACAACCAAGCATCATGACGGATTCTGCCTGTTCCCAAGTAAATATACACATTTCAATTCCGTAGAAATGGGACCGAAGAGAAATATCACCGGTGAGCTGACAGAAGCTGTCCGTGACGCAGGAATCCGTATGGGCCTGTATTATTCCGGACTGATCGACTGGCAGTATGCAAACGATCCTATTTTTGAGGATGATGATCTGTTTGGAACAGCCAGCCCGACATTTGCATATGCAGATTATTCCTATAATCAGATGAAAGAGCTTGTAGATGATTATGCACCGAGTGTGTTCTGGAATGATATCGGATGGCCGACACAGAGTGAAGAGATGATGCCGTATTTCTTAGCACATTATTACAATAAGGTTCCGGAGGGTGTGGTAAATGACCGTTTCAACGGACGTTATCACGATTTCCTTACTAAGGAATATAAATCCGGTTCTGTAAACAGAAATGAAAAATGGGAGATGTGCCGGGGAATGGGCTTATCCTTCGGTTATAATGCCAACGAAGGTGATGACAAGCTGATCTCTGTTCCGGATCTGATCTCACTTCTCGTCGGAACAGTGGCAAATAACGGAAATCTTCTCCTGAATATCGGCCCGAAGGCAGACGGAACTATCCCGGAGGAGCAGGTAAGAAGACTGAAGATTCTGGGTGCATGGCTGAAGGTCAACCATGACGGTATTTACGGAACACGTTGCAGTGACCGTGAATCTGAGCTGCTTGAGAATGGAATCGAGCTTCATTATACACAGAAAGACGGAAATCTGAATGTGTTTGCAGATCATCTGAAGGAAGGCGCAAATGAGTTCCTGATCAAAGGATACCACGGAGCGCTGAGACCATTTGATCCGGCAGTGAAGGTAGAAACTGAAGATACTGCAGAGGGACTTCTTGTGAAAATCCCGGAATATAAAGAAGATATGTATGTGGTTGGATTAACCAACAGATTCTAAATGATGAACATGAGGACCGGATGTATGCCGGTCCTTTTGTTGCTGCATGGGAGAAGATCGTGGATATCCGATCGATTCTCAGGGAGGGAGCTTTTATGTTTGAGAAAAAAATCGCAATACTGTTATCAACGGCAATGATCCTGACAGGGTCCTGTGTATCTTCTGTGACTGTACATGCACAGACCGGTTATGCGGCTGAATATGCACAGGAAGCATCGGCAGCAGGCGTGCAGAGCACTGCAAAGCTTGTTGCGAAGGGCTCCTGCGGAAGCAAAGCTGTTTACCGGTTGTACTCCAATGGAAACCTGCAGATACAGGGAAAAGGGGAGGTTAAGGTTACCGATGATTTTTCATACAGATCAGCAATGATAAAAACAGTAACCGTTGCATCTGGGATCACGGGAATCGGTGACAGAACCTTTTCAGGCTGCAGAAATATGAAGAGGATTTTGTTGCCGGGAACTCTGCGGAGTATTGGGGTAAGAGCATTTGGAGATACTGCGATTACCAGGATCAAGCTTCCTGATGGACTGAAAAGCATTGGTGCATATGCTTTTTACCAGAGTAAGCTTACGAGTCTGGATGTACCGAAAACTGTAACAAAAATTGATGAATATGCTTTCAGTTACTGTAACAGTCTGGAATCTGTCAGCATTCCCACAAAATTACTGAGAAGTCCCAGGTTGGCAAGGGATGTCATCTGATCGATCATCCCCTGC
>ENA-OWPB01000869-OWPB01000869.1-human-gut-metagenome-genome-assembly--contig:-NODE-869-length-33531-cov-11.186940_pt1 | contig 33531 bp, 32 predicted proteins | sample MGYA00248260_ERZ651838 | MGnify/ENA primary metagenome ERZ651838 (study PRJEB26924, sample SAMEA4378304) | human gut metagenome | biome: human gut; feature: human-associated habitat; material: faeces... | reverse complement strand
CGCTGCTGTCGCCGATGTACATCTTCTTGACCTTGCGGGCCTTACCGCCGATGCCGATGTAGGCTTTTTTCATCTTGCGGGCTTTGCTTCCGACGCCCACATAAACTGCTTTTGCCATTTTGAAGTTTCACCTCCTTATACATACACAATGAGCACCTTGTTGGTGGTCAATGCGCTTCCCGCCCCCGGGTCGGTGGTCTGGGCAGCGAAGGTCAGGCCGTTGACACTGTTGGCCGTGCCGCCCGCAGAGCCGGAACCGGCGTAGTTGTGGGTGTGGCTGGCGTTCGCCTTGCCGTCCACGATGCCTTTCAGCACCTTGCCCTGATTTGCGCTCAGACTCTGGTCGGTGGCCGTGCTGGTCAGGTTGTTCTGTATGCCGCGCCAGGTGTTGGCGGTGGGCGGCGTATAGCCCAGCGCCTCCGTCACGTTGGCTTTGGTGATACTGATGGTGCCGCCGGAGTTCGTGATGTTGCTGCCGGTCTTCACGCCGCCAAGGACGCTGGCCGTGGCCGTGGGCAGGCTATAGGCGTTTGCGCCGGCGGCAACATTGTCCAGCTTTTTCTTGTCGGCAGCGCTCATCAGGCCGGCTGCACTCTGGGTGGCGGCACCGTAAGTGGTGTTGGTCGTGGGCGGCGTATAGCCCAGCGCCGCCGTCACGTTGGCTTTGGTGATGCTGATGGTGCCACCGGAGTTCGTGATGTTGCTGCCGGTCTTCACGCCGCCAAGGACGCTGGCCGTTGCTGTCGGCAGCGTGTAACCGCTCACACTGCCGCCGACCGATATGGGACCCCATGCCATAGGTCCATCCCTCCTATTTCACAATGTAATAAACTGCCGTGATGGCAGCTGTCGGCGTCTGCTGCGCTCGCAGCCGCAGTTTTCCTGCAAAGCTTTCGGTCGATGTGAGTCCTGCCGTCAGGGCGGTCTTTGCACAGGTCGGTGCTACCACTACGGCCACACAGTCGTTTGCCGTCAGGCCGGACACCGGGATGTCCAGATAATACGGACATCCCGCAGTGCTGTCGCTCGACCAGCCGCTGGCCGGGATGGTCAAAGACATGATGTTCACCTTATCTGCCTTTGTCTTTCCCATCTCTTCGATGCTCTTGGAGGCCGTCTGAGCCACCAGCGCGATCCTGTCCAGCAGCCGGTCCACGGCTTCCTTCAGATGAGCAAGTGTTATCCCCATCTTGTCCTCCTTTAAGAGCCAAACAGTTCATCCAGCATCGCGTTTACTTCGGTGTCGGTCGCCATGCTGGCGGTGATGCGGGCGTCCATGGTCTTTTCCATGTTGGTCACTTTCTGCTTGTCCGCGCTGGTGTAGTCGTTGGTCGAGAGACCCTTGCCGGCTTCCTTCTGGACATAGCCGCTCAGATCCACTTTCCAGTCGCCCATCTTTTCCAGCACGCCGTCGATGACCATGTACTCGTCGTACTTGTCGGAGGTACCAGCAGTACCCTTCGGGACCATGTAGATGTACTGTGCAGCGTCTGACGCCTTCTGGTCGATGTCCCCGGTCGAAGCGACGATCTTGCGCTTCAGGTGGTCCGCCGCAGCGACAGCTTTGTTGATGGCGGCGGAGACTTCCGTCTCCGTCTGATATTTCTTGTCGTTCGTCAGGTCGCTCACCTTGGTGGGAGCATTGGTCTCCAGCGCAGATACGCGCTGGTCGAGACCGTCCGTCACATTCTTCTGGCGGCGGCCCAGCTCCTGCAGATCGCGCAGCGCGGGGATACGGGTCAAATCATAACTGGCCATGTGTTTTTTCCTCTCTTTCTTTTATCCATTAAAAATTTCGTCAAGCATCCTCTGCACTTCTTCAGCGGATGCCTGCTGCATCGATGCCGTTCCCTTTGCAAACAGCGTTACAAAGGCACGGATGTTCACCTTCGGGGGGATGGCAGCGTAGAATCGCACACCGCCCTCCACGGTCTGAAGCACAGTCGCAAGGTTTGCTTTTTCGACCTCTCCGGCCGTGTCCAGCGTCAGGGTTCCCATCGGGACGTAAGAGCTGTCGCACCCCTCGATGGCCACGTCGCAGCTGTACCAGTACCGTCCTACGGACTTGGCCATCTCTTTCCAGCCCGCCGCCGGGATGGTCAAATCATAGCTGCGGTAGTAGCCGCCGGTGTAGTCTCGCAGCGTGTCGGTCACGAGATCCTGTACGCCGTCGTAGTAGCCCTGGATGTCCTGAGCTGTCTTCTTTGCCTCGGCGGCAGAGCTGGCCGCATCCGTTGCCGACTGGGCAGCGCGGGCGGCTGCCCCCGCTGCGGCATCTTTCACTTCCTTTACCGCGCTGTCCTTTACTTCCTGAATGGCCTTTTCGGTTTTTTCCTTTGCGCCTGCTGCGGCAGCATCGGCAGCCGCAGACGCCGCCGGGCCGGCTGATGCCTCCACATTGTTCAGTGCATCCGTCTCGGCTTTGCGTATCTCCGTTACCGCCGAGTCTTTTGCGCCGATGGTGTTTTCATATGCTTCATTGGCCTTTGCGGCGCTCTGTCTGGCGTCCTCTCCGGCCTGCCACGCCTCGTCCTTTGCCTGCTCCACGAGGGCTACCAGCTGTTGCCATGCAGGCACCGGCGGTTCGGGGATGTCCCCCATCGTGCCGCTGTTCATGGCCACGCTGTACTTGATGTCCGCGCTGGTCAGGGTGCGGGTTCCGTCGCTTCCCTCAAAGACGAGCCTGCCGCACCCGGGAGTAGAGGTCACGATGGCGGGTACTTCTATTTTTCCGTCCTCCACGAGCGACGAAAACAGCATTCCCCGCTCTGTGTGCCAGAGCGCCCGGATGGTCATTCCCTCCCACTCGCCGGTCTGGGTGATGTTCAGCCGGTATATCCCCCGGTTCCTGCTGTAGCCCAGACGCAGCTGGTTGTCACAGCCCGATGTCCGCGCCGAACCCGTCGAGGCGAGGGAGATATTGCGTTCTATCATCAGGAGCTCTCCTTCCAGAGCTTTTTCAGCTCATCCACTGCGGGCTGCATCTCGCTGTTCTTGTTCGCCGCCCGCTGCAATATCTGCACCAGCAGCTTTTTCTCTGCGCCAGTCAGCGACGTTCCCTGCATCTCTCCCTCCGCCATCTTCTGTGCCTGCTGGGCGCTGGCTGCAGCGGAGTCCGCGCTTTCGCGGGTGTTCTTTACGGCTTCCAGCATCCGCGCCGTCAGGGCGTCCAGTGCATTATCCGTGCTCATTCTTCTCTCACCTCCACAATATTTCCCTTTGCGTCGATAACGGTATTTCCCGGCAGTGTAAAACAGGGGTGCGTCCAGCACCTGTAAAGGTCAGGCCAGCTCATGTTTTCCGGTTCGTTCACCTTGTATCCGCCCCAGTCCAGCTTATCCGGTGCCGTCAGCATCTGCGCCCACACCGCTTCAGCGCCCTTGTACAGATACTCTTTCAGTGCACTTCCGGTCAGGCCGCTGCCGTAGTCGTTCAGTACCGGCGTCCGGGTCCAGAGGCAGAAATGGAAATCGGTGTTCGGTACGCTCCCCGCCGTTTCGGCATCCGCCGCCAGCAGCGCCAGAGCAAGCTTCTTTGCATCGGCAAAGGTCGAGCCTTCCAGGTGGTAGTATTTCGGGCTGCTGGCCGAAGTGTATCCGTATGACTCGAATCCGAACTCATAGCACGAGGGCAAAAAGACCTTCCGGCTCAGCGTGGTTACCGTGTGGCTTCCTGTATAGTTGCTGCCACTTCCGGAGTAACCGGGCGTGTAGTAAAATTTCGTCTCCGTCAGAATGTCTTTCAGCGCCTGTGGGGCGTCCTTCAGGTATTCGCTGTTCAGGTAGACGTCAATCAGGCTGTCGGCATACGTACACCATGTCGTGTTCCATTTTTTCCCGGTGATACCGTGCCGCCGGGCAAGGAGCGTCCGGCCTTCGCCGTTCAGCTCTTTCTCGTAGTCCTGCGCTATGACCACGAATTTTTCCGCCGCTGTCCCGTCCTTTTCCACCAGTTTTTTCACCGCTCCCACCGCCAGTTCCTTCAGCATCGGGAGCTTCGCCTCTGCCGTTATGACGATGTTTCCCGTCACATCGGGGATGGAGACGGTCATCTTTTTCTCGTTCCATGCGGTAGCTGTCACGTCTTCGCCGCCCATCGTTACCTTGATGGATATGAGCCAGTATCCCTCGTTCAGCGTCAGAGCCGCGGTGTACGCCTTGCCGCTCTGGACGACCACGTCCGCCCGGCTCGTGCTCAGCCCGTTCAGCCGGTTGGATACCGCATACATCACGATGGCAGGTTCATCACCGCCGCTCTGTCCATTCTTTTCCACCGTGACGCTGCACACGGCGCTCTTTCCTCCGGCGGTAGCAGTAATGGTGCAGCTGCCGTCCTTCAGGGCTGCCAGCGTGTTCACAGCCTTTCCGTTTTCTACGGCGGTCGTCTGGTCTTTCATCACGGCCAGCGCCGCATTGTTCGTTGTCCAGCTCACCGCTGTCACGGTGGACTGGGTCGGCGTCAGAGTCGCGGTCAGAGTCACAGACTCGCCCTGTTTCAGCTTTACGGACGGTTTGTCCAACGCCAGCTTTTCCAGCGATACAGCCACCGACCGCACTCTGCGCTGCGCCAGCTTTCCGCCTGCGATGGCCGTCAGGAGCGCTGTGCCGCCTTTCACGGCGGTCAGAGTATTTTCCCGGAGCTGCACGATGCCTTCCGGTTCGGCCATCCACTCCACGGTCTGAGGTGCGCTTCCGGGCAGCACCGTGGCTTTCAGGGGACAGGACTCTCCCACTTTTATGCTCAGCTCTTTGCTGTCCAGCCGGATGCTCTCCACTGCCACCGGCTCTGCCTGCTCCGGCGGGGGGCTGTTCCAGCGCTGCTTCAGCTGCGCTATCATGTCCCATGCGCTGGCGTCGGAGTAACGCATTCCGCTCAGCGCTTCAAGCAGCAGCGCGTGTTCCTTTGCAGCGCATCGGTCGGCCACCCACTGCCGGTATCGGGCGGCTCTTTGTGCTTCCAGCGCTGCCCGGGCTTCCTGCTCAAGCACCAGCTGTAAATATTGATACCGCAGCGGCATCGCCGGTCCGTCTGCGCCAGTTCCCTCGCCGTTTTCCAGCGTCTGGTAGCACACATATTTCCCGGGCCTGGTCATCTCGCGCCTGCCTTCGCCGTCCGTGGCCATCAGCATCCAGAGGCCCTGCCGCGCCGTCGTGAAACGCCCGTCCACCGGAGCGTTATTATTTCCATCCAGCAGCATCGGCTGCGGCACAGTCCCGCCCTCCTGCTCGATGTGCAGCGTCACGGCCATACCGGCCCATGTCTCCGGCAGCACGAACTCAAGCTTTTCCACGTATACGGCGCCCACGCCGCCCAGGTACAGCGTCTCCGGCTCCGCCCGCCAGCCTGTCCCGCAAAAATGGTCCTTCACTACTCTTACTTTCACTTTGAAGCTCCTTCCTTTGAGAAAGGCTCCCCTCGCTAGGGGAACTGCTTTGCAGCGCCGCCGTCAGGCGGACTGCAAAGCTGAGAGTTTTCCTTCCAGTCCGCTGCCGCTCTCAGTAGGGCAAGCACTCTATAAAAAGCCTACCACGCCCCTCGTAACAAAACTACTGCGGACTTATTCAAACAAACAAAAAGAGCAGGCGCCCTGGTTCATTACCAGAGCGTCTGCTCTTATCTTATTTCACCCCCTCCCACCAGTTTTTCTCGTCCTTCGCCTTCTCGGCCTTCTTGTCCGCAGCGCTTACCCACTGTTCAAAGTTCTTTTCCTCGTACAGCGGTTTTCCCTCTGCGTCCTCGAGGGCCAGCAGCTTCTTCTCCAGCTTCTCCCGGTCCCGGTCGCTTCCGGCCAGATACTCTTCCTTCACGCTCTCCGTGATCTTGCTCTTGATGCTGCCCTTGTCCTTGCCTGCGGTCATCAGGCGTTCAAGCTCCTCCTGCGCGTCCTCCACCCGGCCATTTTTCACTTCGTCCAGGAGCGCGTCGTATATGCTGCCGTCCTTGCTGCCCGCCAGCAGTTCGTCCGCCTTGCCGTCCACCGCCTTGTTCACAAGGTCGATGAGCTGCGCCCGCCGGGCCGCGTCCGTTTTGCCCTTGGCCCTGTCTGTCACAGGGGCGACGTCCAGTCCCTCCCGCAGCTTCTCAAATACGGCCTTTCGGGCCTTTTCCTCGGCCCGGGCCTTCCCGGCGTTCCGGGCCTCGGCCGCCGCCAGCACGTCGGCGTCGTACTGCTTCAGCCGCCTTGCCAGCTCGCTGTCCACCTTGTCCGTCTTGTTCATCTGTTCCAGTTTCTTCATCGCCGCCACAGCCTCCTCGCTGTCCCCGCTCTGGATGGCGTTGTACAGCCGGTCGTACTGCCCGGTGGCCGAAGAGGGTGCAGAGTTAAAGCTAAACCCTTCGCCTCTGCCGATGGCCTGTGCATCCTCCCAGTAGCCTTCAAACGCCTGCATCACCTTCCGGATGTTCGCCGCCGGGACGCCGTAGAGTTCAAGGCCGCACTGGATGTCCTTCAGCACCGCCTTGTTCAGCTTCTGGTGGTGTGCTGTCAGCTCTTCCTCGCTCATCTCGCCAGTGTCCGTCCGCAGCAGCTTGACGGTCTTGGTAAAGGCAGCAAACAGGTCGTTCACCGCGCTGATGTTGGTGGCGCTCACCACGTCATAGTCCTTGCCGTCCCGGGCGTTGGTCAGGGCGCTGTAGATCTCCGAGCCGTACAAAAAGTTTCCGGCCGCACTTTCAGTGTACAGGTCGAAAAACCGTTTGCCCACGCTGGCCGCCGTGATGTCTCCGTTTTCGTCCTGCTCCTTGTCCCACCGGTGGAGCAAAAAGTCCGCGCCGATCTTCATCAGGGCAAATACCGCCGTCTGCACCACCTGGCTTGCCGCCGCCCGGCGCAGGCCCTGTCCGGCCCGCTGCACCTCGGCTTTGTTTTCCGCACTCTGGTCGGCAGCATACCGGGCCTTCTGGGCTTTGTAGTCGCCCACGGCGTCGGCCAGGATGCCGTAGTTCTGGAATCGCTGGGTGGTAAACATGGTCAGCGTCTTTACAAACTCGTTGTCGCTGCGCTGGATGCCCGCCCGCTGCATGGTGGTGTAGTTGGGCTGGGTCTCCTCGATGACCCGCTGGTACATCTTGTTTACAGCTTCCCAGTAGGCTTCGCCGTTCCTTGATCCCTGGCCTCCCTCGGCAGGGGAGCTGCGAGCAGCTCTGCCATCGGCGGACTGCGCAGCCGAGAGGTTTTCCTCTGTCAGGCCAAACTCCGCTGCGTGGTGCTCCACATACCGCTTCGCGCCCTCCCACAGCGCCGCCACCGTGATCTCGTCCATGCCGGTGATCCAGCCGGTCACGGCAGGCATGGCCTCCGAGGCTTTGGCCACAAGGTTTTTGTGCGCGCCGATGGAGCTCATCTCGCCCCGCTTCGTTCCCCGCAGCCGGTATTGCAGCAGGGCGTTTCCGTGCCGGCGTATCTCTGCTTCCACCGCGGCCCGCTGTTTGCCCGAGAAATTCTTCACAAAGGGCAGTACCGCCGCCATGGTGTCTGCTCCCAGCACAGCGCCCGCCGTGGGCAGGCTGGCTGCCTGCGCGATGGCCACGCCCGGGTTCACGGTCAGGATGACTCCGGCGTAGTTGCCCCGCATCCGGTCGAGCGCCCGGCTCATGGTGCTGCTGCGCTTGCGCTGCGTGGTCTGCAGGTCGGTCAGCAGGTCGTTGATGTAGTTTACCGTCTTCTTTCCCCACTTCTCGCCGATGATCTTGTCCTTCAGCACACCGATGCCCTCTGCCGTCTCCACGGTGCTGTTCAGTACCCGCTGCACGTCCCGGATGGGGGCCGCAAGGCCCGCATAGGCTGCCGTGTCCCGCAGGCTCCGCTTTACCACGTTCTGGCACTCTTCCAGCAAAATGGGCTTGTCGCTCTTCACGCGCTCCTTTAAAAAGCCCCTGCCCTCGATGGTGGCATCCATCTTCACGCCCTCGATCTCCGTCGCCAGCGTGCTCCGGTCTACCGCGATGGGGTAGTAGTTCTTCACGGTGGCCCGGTCGTAGCCCAGCAGCTTCATGCTGGTCTCGTTGATGAGGTTCGTGGTGTACCGCCCGAAAAAGTCCTCCATGTCCTTGCACCAGTTTCGGTCATAGTCCGTCATGGCGTCCTGTACCGTCTGCAAAATGGTGTCGGCCATCGGGACACCGTCGGCGTTCACCAGGGTCCCCAGCATCACGGTCTGGCTGCGCTGGTAGGCTCTCTCGATGTTGCCCTTGGCGTACTGGGCAGCATCCGGCAGGGTCAGGCCGCCGGTCATCAGGTGGTGGCGGCTGTCCTCGTTGCGCAGCAGCATGTACAGGCTGCACAGCTGTGCGTGGTTCAGCGGCACGGCATTGCCCTTGCTGTCCTTCAATCCGATGTCCACCAGCTCCGCCCCCGGCCCGGCAAAAGCTTCCACCTCTTTCAGGTGTTCCTTGCCGGTCACGTTGGCAAACAGGCTTTCGCCTTCCACGAGGATCTCCGTCTGCCGCCGCTGGCCGTCGTTCAGCATCTGCCCCAGCTTCTCCATCTGGCCGTTTTTGGTGTAGCCGCCCAGACGCCGGAACATTCTCGTGCCGCCCAGCATGTCCAGCTGGTAGCGGTTCATCGCGCCCTTCGCCTTTTCAAATTTCTCTCCGAAGCCGTTGCCCTCCGAGTTCAGCACCTCACGGGCGGCCTTCATGGCCATGCCGTCCACCTCTTCTGCCCTCGCAAGGCTCAGGGTCTTGTTCTCGGTCCGGATGATGTGCAGCGTGCTGGCCGTAATGGCCTTCAGCATCCGCAGCTGGTCTACCGTCATGGGCAGATAGGTGCGGTTCTCCGTCTCCCGGATGCGCTGGCGCAGCCGGTCCCGCAGCTGTTCCGATTTGTCGCTGTCGGGTAGAGCTGCAGTCTCCTCTAATTGCTGTTTCAGACGGGCAATTTTCTCGTCCTTGCTGTCCATCAGGCTCGTCCGCAGCGCCGCTATCATATTCGGCACACCGGTTTTCTCCCAGTCGTAGGCAATGCTGCTCGGGTTTTCCTTTGTACCCATCGTTTTGCTGATAGCATTTTCCAACCGCGTCAGGCTCTTCACTGCCGTTTCATTCAGCACTACCATGTCCGCCAGCTTCGCCACCTCAGCGGCCTGCACGATGAGGCTCTGCTGCACATATTTCCCGGGCTTCGGCCGCAGCAGCATCTGGCGCAGCTGGGCGGCGTTGTTCCGGATGCTCCGCTTCAGCTCGTCCGCCTTCCGTCCTTCCCGGGCCTTCTGCACCCGCTTTTCGGCCAGTGCCTTGGCCACGGCTACGTCCTCGTCCCGCTGCTGCCGGGCCGTTTCAATGGCAATGGCATTCCTCTGGGCCTGTTTTTCCTGCCACGCTTCCGCCTTGCGCTGGTTCTCGGCCTCCCACTCCATGATCTCGTTTTCCTGTACCAGCAGCTGATGCTCCGCCCGGTCGGCTCTCCGCTGCTCTCCGGCCACCTGCCGGGAAAGGTCGTTGATCTGCGAACGCAGCTGTCGGCGCTCCAGCTTTATCTCGTCCAGCATCTCCTGCCGGGCCTGCTTCATCCGGTTCTTTTCGGCCTTCCATTCCCGCTCGTAGGCTTCCCGCAGAGCGGTCATCTTCTCGTCGAGACCCGCTGCTGTGCTCACCTGTGCGCCCAGCATTTCCAGATTCTCGTTGAGCTGTCGTTCTGCCCGGCTCACGCTCTTGACCTCGGCGCTCTGGCTGCGGCTGTTTTCCCGCATCCGGTCGGCAAAAGCCTTCCGCTGGGTCTGCTGCACGCTCTTCAGCCCCTTCGTCACCTCAGCCGCACGCTCCTCGCTTCCGGCGGCCATTGCGGCCACTTCACGGTTGTGCTTTAAGATGCCCTCGAACACCGCCTCGGCGTCGGTCATCTCCGGGTGGCTCATGATGTCGCCGATCATCCGGCCCGCCAGCTCCACCTTGGCGTCCTCGTATTCGGCAGCGTCCGCGAACCGACTCATCATCTTGGGCTTGATGGTGTCGTGTACGTTCATCAGCACGTCGAGCCATTCCGTGCTCTCCATGCTGGCTGCGCCCGCCACGCCCGCTTCCTGTGCCGCCGAGCGGAAGAGTGCTGCCGCGCTCTCCTTCACGCCGCCCACGGCCCGGGTGTCGTTCACGATGGCCTCGTACTGTTCCGCCGGGTTGCCGTCCCGGTATCCCTCTGCCTGCCTCAGCTTCACGCCGTGGCGCCGGGCCTCGGCTACCGCCTCTGTCCAGCTTCCGTACCGCTTCACAAGCTCGGCCTTGGCCTTGCCGTTCTTGTCTACCGTGTAGGTCAGGTCATGCAGGTCGGGGTACTGGTTCCACAGCTCCGTGTTCCGGTAGGTGGCCTCATCCAGTACCTCGCCCGCCAGCGTCTCGGCCAGTCCCTGCGCCTTGGCCATATCCGCTCCCTCCGAGCGCAGATATTCCACCAGCGCCCGCGTCTCGTTTGCCAGCTTCGTCCGGTCGGCCCTGCTGCCGTTGGTCTTCGTCCATCGGATGGCGAGGCTCTCGAGGGCAGCGTCCGAGAGCCGGGTGTTCTTCGTCAGGCCGAAGAACTGGTTCAGGGTGTCAAAGGCCGCAGCCTTTTCTGCCAGTACCCGGCTGGCCTGCCGCTGCTGGTTCTGCTTGGCGTCCCGGTCGGCCTGTTCGGCCTTCTGGAAACGTACATTCGGCAGCTTGTTCAAAATCTCGGTGCGCTTGGCATCGTCTCCGGCTTTGTACTGATATACCGGCACACCCTGCTCCTTCAGACTGTTCACCAGCATCTCGCTGGCGTTGTCCGGCAGGACAGCTGCCTTTACCTCATCAAAGCCCACCGCACGTTGAGGTTTAGCCTCAAAATACCCGGTAGGGATAGCGGCCACATCTTTGTACAGCTGCCGTATCATCTGGGCTGTGTCCTTACCAATGATGTAGCCTTCTTTTGCAAATGCCTTGCCGATAGCTGCGGCTGTCTGGCTGCCCTGCGCGGCCCGCAGCAAAATATCGCCAAGGATCTCCCGCTCTTCAAAGCTGTTGTCCGTGTGGGCTTCGGTCTCGCTGCGCAGCTTGTCAACGACCTTTTCAATCTGGCCGTCTGCCTTTTCCAACAGCGCCTTATATTCTTCTTCCGGCATCTGTTGTAAACGGTTCTTGTCTGCCCGTACCTCATCAAGGCTTTTATACTCTGCGGTCGTAGTTGACATCAGCGTTGCAGCTGACACACCCCACACATCCTGCCCTCGGGCATTCTGTGCATTCATAGCCGCCACAAGGTTTTCCAGTGTATAGGGATTATGCAGTTCCGTAAAACTTCGTCTCTTTCCGCCGGGTGTGAAACGGTCTTTGCTGTTTCGGATACCTTTCTGTCCCAGCACATTTCCAAGCTGTTCCTTTACCCAGTTTTTCACCGCTGCTTCGGGAGCCGCCTGCCGGATGGCCTCTCTGGTAGCTTCCACATCCAGCTCTACTTTTCCATCGCTGGTATCAGTCATCATCTTATACGCGTGTTCGAGCAGGCCATACAGGCGTCCACGGTTCTCATTGCGCAGTTTATTGATGCGCATCTGCCATCGCCGATTCTGACCTTCCAGCGAGCCGTGTGTATACTTTTCTTCCAGCGCATCCGCTGCTTTATCGGCCAGCTTGTCCATCAGGTTAAAGTCTCCCCCCTCGAAGACTTTCTTGAGTTCGTCCGCCCCGGCATATTCGATGATTTTTTCCAGTGAATCATTTCCGAGGCTATCGAACTGTTCCTTCTCCGTCCTGTATATGGGTTCTACCTTCTCGCCCTGAGCTTTCAGATATGCCAGCTGCACCGCAGTATCCCGCTGGAGCTTCTGCGCTAACTCCTCACGATTTTCGCTGCTCACCTCATCTACACCAATACGCTGCAGCGATGAGCTGTTTGCAAACTTTCCCTCAAAATCGCTCTGGCTGGCTTCATATACAGTATCTTCAAAATCAGCTGCCGCTTTGCTGTTTACCTCGTACTCCACGTTCGGCCTTGTCGGTGTCCACGCATCCGAACCATACACCCTGTTCGCTCTGCTGGCCTGCGGGTCAATACTGTCCGGCCCAAACACCAGTGAGATGGGACCATACTTACTGTGGCCGTCCTGTGCCTTCACCACAGCGATAGAGGGCGAAGGCATCCCGCCCAGGTCCAGCGCTTCCCGCAGATTTTCTTCGGTCAGGTTGTGTACCGCCACCAGCTCTTTTTCGCTGTTCACTTCCACAGGGCTTGCCATCTGGAAACGGATGTTTTTCTTTACAGGGGCATCGTTTTGTGTTATAATTTTATTAGCAGGAAAGCTCGGGCGTTCACCGCCCTCCTCGGTTTTGAGTACCGTGTCAGCGCTTTCCTGCTTTTGTTTTATCTGTCCTGCATCATCCAATACTAACAGACTTCCATCAGAACCGCACACCTCGTGGACATAAAACTTATTTCCTTGCTTTGTACTGCGGTATTCATTTACAACAACCGCCTCATAGATTTTTATTCCAGCCACCACGACCGGTGCTACAAATGTATATGTGTTATACCCCCGGCCTTTCCAATTCTCTACAAAGCCGATCTGTTCGCCATAACGGATAACTTCAGGAATCGCCGCTGCCGCAATTTGTTTCGCCGGGCCATTGCCGTGCTGTACGGTTGCTTTTGCTCCCTTGCGAGTCAGCTCGATCACACCAAATCCATCACGTTCTACTTTTCCGCCGACCGATTCAAAGAAGCGCACGATGTTTTCAGCGTTTTCTTTACTGGTTGCACCGTATGCAATTTCTTTCCCTGTAATTTCAATCACCGGGCTCATCTGTTCCAGCCGTAAAAGATTTCGATTCAGTTGTTTTTCAAGAGTTTCTTCTCCTTCTTGTAGCTGGAACCTCACGCCCCGTCCTTCCGCCGCGCTCTCGGTCTTGAGAGCTGCGGCGTTTTCTTTTGCCGCCCGCAGGTTGTCCATGGCCTTTTCTGCGTGGGCGAAATACTCGTCCTGCAAAGTGCGCTTTTCGGCCTCGGCCAGCCGCTTCGCCTTCAGGGCGGCGCGGTCGTCCGGGTCGATGGTCAGCACTTCCTTCGCCCGGCTGATGAGTCCATCCAGCATCTGCCGCACCTGCTCCATCACCTTGTGGATGGCGCCGCTCTTGCCTGCGTTCTTCTCTGCCTGCCCGCGCTGGAACGTCACCCAGCGCTTGAAGCTCTCCTCGCTGTCAAAGATGCCCCGCCATGCGTCGGCCACCAGCTCCTCCGCTGCCTGCTCATAGGTCAGGCTCTGGGCGCTGTAATCCTTCAGCTTTGCCCGGACCATCTCGTCGAGGCTTTCGTAGCCGCTGTTCTTCGCCAGATATTCCAGCGCGTGCTCCTGCAAAGTCCTTGCGCCCTCGGCATCCAGTGCATTATACCAGTGGTAGTCCTCGTGCAGCACTGTTCCGAAGATGTCCTGCGCACTGTCTCCGAAGAAGATGCGGGCCGTCTCGGTGTCCACATAGGCCCTGACTCCCGGGTCGTTCTGCAGCACATTCTTCAGCACCGCATCGGTGCCGGTGGCCGCAGCATTCAGGCTGATGATCTGGCTGGCCGCGTCGCCCTCCTGCCGCATCGTACCCTTGGCGTATACCTCGCCCCTGCCGCTGGTGCTCTCGCTGCCAAGCGCGCCGCCCAGGTCGGCCATCTTTTCGGCATAGAGCATCCGTTCGCCCTTGCCCTGGGTGTAGGCGATCTCAAGGGCCGTCCGTCCGGCGTCGGTGCTCAGGATGTAGTTGATGTCTGCCGCCGTGCCGCTCATACTGCCCGCCAGCTCCAGCGCCTGTGCAAAGGTGTCTGCGCCGCTCCGGCCCAGCCGGTACAGCGGCGACGCTGCGGCCGCGTACCGGTCGGCGTCCACCCTGTCCGGCATATTTTTGCTGATGGTCTCAGCTGCCTTGTCCGTCACCCGCCAGCCTTCCAGCGCCCGCTGCACCTCGGCCTCCCGCTGGGTCTTCGGCGCTTCCGGCCGGAGTCCCAGAGTCTCCCGCAGCGGGGCGTTCTCGTAGCTGTCGGTTTTAGCTGCGGCGGCAAGCGTTTCACGCACGTTGCCCGGCGCAGCCGTTTCCGGCATGGCATCGGCGGTTTCTGCGGGAGTGTCCTGTACTGTCTGCGGCACATCCACAGCTTCGCCGGGCAGCTCTGCGCTCTGTACAGCAGGCACCGCTTCGTTTTTCGCCTTCTGCTGTGCGGCGATCTCCCGCAGCATCCGGCGGGTCGCGCCCGCAGTGTCGGGCAGCGTCACGCCGTAAGTTTGCTCAAAGGCCGCACGGTTTTCCCGGTTCTCGGCGTTCGGTGTAAACAGCCCGATGGTCTTGCCCGTCAGGCTGTCGCTCGCCGCCACTTCGGCAAACTGCCGCACCGCCGGGTTTTCCGACTGCGCAGCAGCCTCGTTTACGCTGCTGTTTACTCCTTCCGTCTGCGCCTGCGGCGCATCCGCCCGCTGCATACTTTCAGTGGAACTCCGTTCTCGCGCGGCGTCAGCTGACGGGAACGGTGAGAGGTTTTCTTCCTGCCCGCTGATGTTTTCAGTGGCCGCAGGCGAAGTCGACTGAGAGGGCTCCGCTGCCCGGGCCTCCCATTCCTTCTGCTGGGCGGCAGCCCGCTTCATCCGGTCCATCTGGTCATAATACTCTGTCTGCCCCAGCAGGCTTGCGTCTCCTCCGTTCAGCTTTGCCAGCCCCGTGCCGATCGCGCCGCCTAGCGCGCCGGACGCGCCGCCGGAGAGTCCGCTTTCCAGCGCGGTGAGGAAGGTGTCTTTGCTGAACAGGTTCTTCGCCGCCTCGCTGTCCCCCAGCGCAGCGTCGATGGCCATGTCCGCATAGGTCTCCGCAAAAGCCTGCATCGAGTTGTCGATGCCGCCCGAGATGGCCGCAGCCACCGCCGGGTACCGCTGCGCCAGCTCCGAGCTGCCCGCCAGCCCCTGCACCCAGTCCGCGATCTGCCCGGCCATCGTGTCCTTGGCGTAGTCCGAGCCCATGGTCTTTGCAAGGTCGGCTGCGCCCACCGAGTTGATGGCCCACCCTGTGCCAAACTTGGCGAGGCCGCCGCCCAGTGCTTTGCCTGCGCTTTCGCCTTTTTCTGCGCTCTGGCCCATGGCCTCTGCCGCGCCCTGGGCGCTCAGGACGGGCAGCACTGCCGCCGGGTTCACGCCCGCCACGGCCAGATTCTCCGCGGCGCTGGTCACAGCCCCGCTCACGGCCTTCTGCGCCGGGCTCAGGCCGCTCTGGGCCGCAGCCGTCAGCTGCTGCCCGCGGTCGTAGAGCTGGTAGCCCACGCTCTGGTTCTTGTCGATGCCGTCGCTCACTTCCAGCCCCGCTAGCCGCTGGCGCATCTCCCGGATCTCCTTGGAGTTGTACCCCATCGAGATGAGCTCCCGGTTCCGGCTCTCCGGCCAGGTGGGGTTATAATCCATGTCCACGTCGGTCAAAAGGTCAAACAGGCTCTGGGCGTGTTCGTCGCCCTTTACCTCCTGCTCCACCTGTTTCCAGTTCTTCAGGGTGGCGTCGATGTTCTTTCCCGCCTGTACGCCGTACTCCGCGCCCAGCACCGGGGCAGCGGCCACCGTGTCCGCGATTCCGCCGATGGTGTTCGCCGTCCGGCGCACGCCCCGCTGCCATGCGGGGATGGCGTCCAGCGCAGCGTTCATCTTCCGGGCCTCGTCGATCTGCTCCTGTGTCCAGCCGCCCTTCTTGATCAGGTCGGCGTCCGTGTACGCGCCGTGGGTGTTGTCCACCCGCCGCACCGCGTCGGCCAGATTCTTGTTGTCCCCGGTGTCCAGCCACTGGTTGATGCGGTCAAACTCGTCCGGTACGCTGTCCTTGGCAAAGCTGGCTTTCAGCTCCTGCGCCCGGCCGCTGCCGTAGGCCATCACCCCGCTGCCCACGTTCTCCAGCACGTTCCCGCTCTTCGCCGGAACGCCCCATTTCTGCCCCATGTCCAGCGCCCGGGCTGCTGCTTCCGGCATCTGCCGCGCAGGGCCGCTGCCGCTGTCCTCTGTAGCAGCGCCCGCCATTTTACGCCCCACAGAGCTTCCAGCGTCCAGCGGAAACTTGCCCGACACGCCAGTGGCTCCCACTCTGGGGGAGCTGGCGCGCAGCGCCTGAGAGGGCTTGTTCCTCGCATCCACCTCCCCCATGTCGCTTATGTGCCGCTCGGTGTACTGCTGCAGGGCATCTGCATAGATGTTGCTTTTGGGCAGCACTGTGCTCGATGCAGTGGACGGATTCGGCGTCTTGGTGCGGACAGCTCTCACCTTTTCCGCCGTCCACCCAGAGCTTTCTGCCGCCTTCGATGGGTTGCTTTCTCTCATTTCCTTAACTTTTTCCGCTGTCCATGCCATCAGCCCTTCACCCCCGCCTTCTCAAGCGCTCTTGCGATTTCTTCATCGCTGTACCCGTTCTGGTTCATATTGTTCATGATAGCCCACGCGCTATAACCTTTTTTCGCATAGTTCTTTGCCAGCATTGCCGCCATATCTACGCCGCCGCTCTGGCTTGCGCTCTGGACGTTCGCAGTATCCGCATTGAGCCACCCATTATCCGTTAAGGTCTGCTTGTAAAAATCGTACAGCGGCTCATTTCCCTTCATAGAGGAAAATGTCTTTGCCATACTTTGCAGCTGACTGTTCGTCCAGCTGCTCCCGCTGCCTTTCGTTCTGCTGCTCCTTCTGCCCGAAGAGCTGCCCGAGCTGCCTGCGCTCTTTGTTGCCAGCGCCGTTGCAAGCTGCCGTCCTGCGATCGTCCTGTAATTCCCCACAGAGTTCGGATCCAGGCCGTACAGTTCCAGCACCGCCCGTGCGGCCTCGTCGCTGCCGCCGCCTGCCAGCCCGGCTGCGGTCGTGAGCGCACCCGCCTTGTCTGCGCGGGTGATGGGTGCGCCGCTGTAATTGTCGAAGATTCCAGTGTCCAGACCATACCGGCCCAGCACGGCGTTCGCGGCATCGCCCGCTCCCTGCTGGTACAGGTTGAACGCCTGCTCGTAGGCATTCAGTGCATCGCTCTGGCCGGTGCGCTCTTTGTTGTACTCCCACTGTTCCCGGGCAAACTCGTTCTCCCACTGCTGCTGGGTGTAGCCCTTGTAGGTGTCGTAGGCCGTCAGACCGGCTCTGCCCACACTCTTCGCCATCTCCCACAGGTTCGAGAGGAAATCGCTCTTCTCCTGCGCCGCCTGGTCTGCCCGGCTCTTCTTGTAGTCCCGCCAGTCCTGCGCGTTGGCCACAGCCCCCTGATGCTCTGCTGCTTCAAGGCTGTCCTGATTCTGCAGCGCGCTCAGCAGTCCCGAGAGGCCGTTCTGCTTCAGCTGGTATAGAGTCAGGGCCTTGTCCCGCAGCCCGGCCAGCCCGCTGTCCACGTTCGCCATGGCCTGCTGGTAGCCCTGCCGGGCCACACTGTTTGCGTAGCTCGAGCCGTACCCGCCGCTCAGCGCGGCAGCGCCCGCAGCGGCGTTCTCAGCCGCCGCCCTGGCATTCGCCTGCGCACCCGCGCGGTACTGCCGGTAGAGTTCGCTGTCCGTGCCTACGTCATAGCCTGCATTGCTGGCTGCGCCCATGCTGTCCAGCGCCTCGTTGATCCGGTCGGTGTAGTTGCTCTGATACGCCCCCGGCATCGCGTTCTCCGCGTCCTTCTGCGCCGCCTGCGCGTCCCTGTATCTCTTGAATACGCCCATTTTCTAATCTCCATTCTTGACAAATACGTAAAACACGTATATATTATAATTACAGATTCGGAGGTGCATCTTCATGCCAATGACCCCCAAAGAGATCGTTCGCCTGCTCGAACAGAACGGTTTCGTGTTCGTCAGCTCCAACGGTTCTCATCGCAAATACCACAACCCCACCACCGGCAAGACCACTATCGTCCCTTTCCACGCCAAAGACCTCAAACCCGGCACAGAGAAAAATATCCTCAAACTGGCCGGTCTGAAGAAATAAGGAGGCATTTCTATGAACGCTGTTTTCTATCCCGCGGTGTTCCACCCCGAAGAAACGGGTTATTCTGTCACCGTCCCCGACATCGAGGGCTGCTTTACGCAGGGCGATACGATGGATGAGGCTGTGCGGATGGCACAGGATGCCATCGGCCTGATGCTGGAAGAGTGCGCTGTCTGCCCCACTCCTTCCGTTCCTTCCTCTCTTCCGGTGGAGGCCGGAGACTTTGTGGTCATGGTCCCCTTTGATATGGCTGCTTACCAAAAGCAGTTCCGCCCTGTTAAAAAGACCCTCTCCGTCCCCGCTTGGCTCAATGATGCAGCCGAGGCCGCACACATCAACTTCTCCGGCGTTCTTCAGGACGCCTTGAAGGAAAAGCTCCATCTTGCATAAATCCCCAAGCGCTCAGCCTCTTCCGGGCTGGGCGCTTTTTTATGCTGGAAAACTCACAGCAAAAACGGCAGCAGGCTTGCGGCAACGCTCAGGATGGTTCCAAAGATGCCCGTATGCCGGCTCTTTTTCGCCTGTTCCTCGCTGGCTGCCTGATTGTACGCACTCTGATAGTAGTTGCGCTGGTTCTCCCAGTTCTGGTAGTTGGTCTGGTACTTCTCGTAGTCCTGTGCCTCGGCCTGCTGGTAGCCGCTCAGCTGGCTCTGCAGGTCGCTCTTTTTCTGGGTGTACTGGTTCAGTGCCTGGCTGTACAGGCTGTTGGTGGCGCTGCTCAGTCCCGCCATGGCGTTCTGATAGGCGCTTTGGCCCGCCTGGGTGCCGTAGCTGGAGCCGTACCCGCCCGAGATGGCGCTGGCGTTGGCCTGGGCGTTCTCGTTGGCCAGCTTTGCCTGTCGGGTGTAGCTGTTCTTGTACTGCTCGTAGGCCGCATCCCGGGTGGGGTCGTAGCCGAAATCCTTCATCCCGTCCAGCTGGCCCATCACGCCGTCGATCTTGTCCTTGTACTGGCTGGTGTAGTCGCCCGGCTTCTTCGCCTCCCACGCATCCAGCTGCGCTCTCGCATCGCTCACTCTGCTCATAGTCTATATCCTCCTGTCCTCGTAATCGAGGCCCGCTCTTTTGCGCTCTGTCGGGCCTCAGGTGTTCCGCTCAGACTTCCCCGGCCTGCCAATGGCTATCGGGTTGCGGCTCCCAGCGGTCATTTCGCTGCCGCTCATGCCCTGCTGGCCGCTGCCCCAACAACTCCTCCCTGTTTCCGCCACTGGCGGCGGTCGTCATCGTTGCCCCTTCGGGGGAGCTGTCGGCGCAGCCGACTGAGAGGGCTATTTCAGCTTCTCCTTTAAGTCCTCCGAGAGATTCTCGGTGTCAATGTTGCTCAAAATATATTCCAGCTGCTCCTGCATCTGGTACAGATAATTCCTCAGCTCCCGGGCGCTGGCCGTATCCAGCCCCTCCAGCCTCGGCATGGAGATCTTCGAAAGTCCCACAATGCTTGCCATAGTTTCGCTCCTTTCTGCCCTCTGTCGCAGGGTACTACATTTTACGCCAAGTCAGGCTTCAGGTGTCTAGCTCAGACCTGCCCGGCCTACCAATGGCTCCCCTCTTAGGGGAGCTGGCGCGAAGCGCCTGAGAGGTCCTGCCGGTCGAGCGTTCTTCCAAAGACTCTACCTTTTCGGCATCGCACCACTCACTCTTCCGCCCTCGCTGCTGCTCAGCGTCATGGCGATGCTCCTCACTGCGATCTGCCCTTTTCCGGTCAGGCGCAGCCGCATGGTGTCGTGACGGGTCGGGACGAAGGGCAGGTTCACTCTCACACGCTTCCCTGCGGTGTCCACCCGGCCCATCTCCTGCCACTCGCCGCCGTCGAAGCTGGCCCAGAGCGTCACCACAGTCCGCTCCATCGCGTCCAGCCGCACCGTCACCCGGCTGCAATACTTGTCGTCCGGGCTCCCGATTCCGATGTCACCGGTCACAGCCTCGTATTCCACCGTGTCCTCTTCGCCGCTGGCCTCCCGGCTTCCGTCTGCGGCCCAGATGGCCTCTTTGTCCCAGAGATAGAGCTGTCGCCCGGTGCTGCACATGGCCCAGCCGGTGGCGTCTTCCTCGTGCCAAAGCCCTTTCTCAGTGTCGTATACCAGCAGCCGCTGCCCACCGGAGCTTTCGGTGTGCAGATAGTACCGGCCCACCAGCCCGCCGGCGGCGGCTCTCGTCACATGGCTGAGGCGTTCTTCGTCCAGCGAGGCCGACACCTTGGTGGGCAGGCTGCCGTCCCACGCCATGACGCCGTCCATCGAGAGGTAGTACAGCGTCTCGTTGATGACGCAGAGACTCTGGTGCGCACCTTTGGCCACGCCCGAACACTGGATGCTGCTCATCTGGTAGTCGCTGGGCTTGGTGCCGTACAGCTTGTGCAGACCGTTCTCCTTGAAGAAAAGCACGTATCCCATGCAGGTAGCCGCACCGGTAAAGGCCCCGTCGCTGCCCACAGTCACGGCGTAGCTGTCCGCTGCCGTTCCCCGGTAGGAGAACCAGTTGGTGGCGTCGCCCAGCTTGCAGGCATAGATGACGTTTTCGGTGCTCGAGCAGCCCCATACACGGTTGTTGTGCTCCGTCAGCCAGTCGAGATCCGGCACCCGCCGCTGGGCCGTCACGTCCGGGAAAGGCCCGTCGAAGGTCTGGGTGGTCTTGCCGTCCATGGCCGTCCACACCACGCTCTGGCCTGTCACCACGCAGGTGCCGTAGTACAAAACGCTCTCGATGTCCGGCGCGATGGAGAGGATGACCGAGTCTCCGGCCACGTCGTCCACCACTACGTCCCCGCTGAAATCAGAAGAGTAAGCATTCTTCACCACAGATGGGATGCCCGTCAGCGTCACAGTGTCCCCGGCTTTGAAAGCTTCGCCCAGCCCCTTGCAGGTCACGCGGCAGTAGTTCAGTAGAATGTTCTGCCAGCCGCCCGCTGTGCTGTAAAGCTTCAGGGCGTCGCGGTAGCTCCACGGGGCGTCTTCGGCCTGTTTGAGCCAGACATCGCCGTTCTCCGGGCTTTCCGGTTCGGTCGCACCGAACAGATTCGGCGTGTACACTACACCGGCAGCATCGCAGGGGGTCACGGTCAGGCTCACTCCGCCCTGCTGCCAGCTGGACCCCAGCGCACTCAGCGTTCCGCTCACAGTATCAAAGGACATCTTGTCCGGCCAGATGAGCACCTTGGTCCCCATACCCACCAGTCTCTTCTCGTCGTTGGTTAGAGCGTCCTTCAGCTCCACAGTGGCGCTGCCGTCATCCGGGGCGTAACGCAGGGTCGTGCCTTCCACGGTCACAAGACCGTTCAGATGGTACATCCCGTTCAGCCCGGCTGCTTCCCGCACCTTCCGCCGGGGCTTGCGGGTCTCGAGTGCCGGGTATCCTCGTGAAGAAAAGTTTTTCTCTTCGCTCAGCTCTGCCTCGCTGCACGCATATCCCTCATTCAGCCCACCGAATACCCGCAGCAGCTGCCGCTGGCTGTTGATTTGATTCAGACTTGTGCTTATCATTTCATCCTCCTTCCGGGTTCTCGTTCTTATTCCAATCGGAGAAACGAGAAAAAAGCGTTTAGCGAAGCGGCTAGCTTTTTTCCGTTTCGACTTCTCCTTTGGGGTCTGAAAGGGGCGAGCAGCCCCTTTCTCGTGGATCCAGCGCGTCGAAATCGCTGGTGGTTTTCTGGTTCTCTTTTGGCAGCAAAAGAGAACATGCTCCGGATGGCGATGTCCCCAAGGCCCTCTCGCAGCGCCGGGTCCCAGAAAATGCCCTTGACGCCGGTACCCTGCTTGAGCTTACGCCACCAGGTGTCGCTGTACACGCTCTCGTAGTCCGCCTGTTCCAGCACCACCGGCAGAATGTCGGAGAGGAGCCTCGCCGTCTCCTCGTCGTCCTGCGCCCTCGGCAGCACGTTCGGCTCCGGGTAGTTGTCCATGGCGTCAGCGTGTTTGTTGGCGATGGAGTTGAACAGCCACCCCGTGCTGGGAGCGCGCTTGCCTTCCATCACCCGGTTGCCGTACTGCTTCCAGTGTCCCAGCTTGTACCATTCCTCGTTGTCGATGATCCGCTTGTCGAGACTGGCTTTGGCCGACTTGTACTTTTCGAGGATGGCCATCGCCTCGCTGATCTCCTTCTCACCGATAGCCGGTTCACCATCCAGCACCCCGGCCAGACTCTCGCCGCCGGGGCTTTCATCTGCTGTCAGGTCAAGCTCTTCTTTACCAAATTCCATCCCATTTTCCTTTCCGCGTTCCTGTTCATATCCTCATAAACCTCGTCTTGTCCTTCCTCGGGTCCATATCCAGCGGGTCGTCCAGCATGGGCGGCGGCTGGGTGTGCTTTGCGGCGCTGATGGGGTTCTCCATCAGCACATACCGGCACTCGTCGTAGATGTGGTCCTCCTGGGTGGTGTCGATGTCCTCCACGTTGCTCTCGTCATAGACGAGGTTCGGGATGGTGCGGATGAAGTGCTTGCAGGTGTTGAAGACCTGCAGCATCGGCCTGCCGTCTTCGCCGAAAGCCAGCCGATAGTGAAACTGCATCTTTCCCGCCAGACGGGTGTGGTCGCCGGGCATCCAGTGCAGAAAGTTCGGACTTTTCTCCTGCATGTCCGCGATGCTCTCGCCCCGGCTCTCGTCGAAGATGGCCGGGTCGGCCACGCCCAGGATGACCCGGCCTTTCAGCAGCGGGTCATTTTCCTCTGCCTCCCGGATCATCCGTGCCTGTTCCATCGGGTCCTTTCTCAAGCCCTCGTTGGGTGTGCCGGTGCAACCGTAAAGCTCCTTGATACGGTAGAGCCGCCCGCGCTCGTCCGCTGCATACCACCCCACAGAAAACGGCTTCGAGAAACCGAAGTCGTATCCCCGCCAGATCTTCCAGTGCTCCGGGATGGGAAACGGTTCGATGACGTGGGTCCAGCGCTGGTCCTTGTAGTGGTTCGGGTCGTTCCGCCACTCGGTGAACACTTGCCCCGAAAAGCTGTCCCAGTTTCCGTAGAGCAGCGCCTGCTTTTCGGCCTCCGGCAGCGAGGCCAGTGTGCCGATGTAGCCCGGGTCATTTTCCAGCAGCGCCGGGTTGTCAAAGACGGTGGACGGGATAAAAATGCGGGTGCGCCGCCGGGTGATCTCCTCCCCGTCCGGCGCTTTCACCTTCACCAGCTGCACCATCCGCGTCCCGGCAGGTGCCGGACTGATAAACCGTGCCTTCACCCAGCCATGCCCCACGCCGCCGGGGTTGGCCGTGGCCCGGATATAGACCCGGGTGCCGGGGCCGGAAGGGCGGTTGCGGCTCATGACATAGCTGTATTCGTCCCAGGTAAAGTGGGTCAGCTCATCCACACCGATAAAGTCGAACGCTTTGCCCTGATAGTTGTACTTGTCCTGTGTGTGGTTCAGGCTGCCGAAGTAGATCTTCGCCCCGCTGGGGAAGGTCCAGCAGTGGCTCGAGCCGTTGTACCTCGCTTTGGGAAATACCGGCTTGTAGTACCGCATGGTCTTGTCGATGAGCTCCGAAAGCTGCGGGTAAGTCTTGCGCAGGATGAGCGCCCGGTAGTGTGGGATGTGTACCTGCCGCAGCGCCTCGATGATCAGTGCGTCGCTCTTCCCGCCACCAGCAGCGCCCCCATACAGAGCTTCGTCCTCGGTGCGCGCCATAAAAGCTGCCTGCCTCGGCTGCGGCGACCAGATCACTGGGCGTCCGTGATATGTTTTATGCTCCATCCACCATCACCTCCGGCCCTTTTTCTTCCCGGCCCTCGGCCCCGATCTCCACCAGCGGTGGGGCATCGCCCTCGCTCTGGCTCTGGCTGGGTACCATTGCCGCAGCCTTTTCGGCCACGGTCATCAGCACGGCAGCCATCGCGGCGGCGTTCTTGTCGCTCATCACGCGCTCACCGTACCGCTCGAGCTGAGCGTCCAGCAGTTTTCGCTCTTCGCTGTCCAGCTGCCGGTCGTAGCTGTCCTCGGCAGCGTACAGCACAAGCCCCGTCTCCGTGGCGTCCGCCAGCTCTTCGGCGTCCCCCTTCAGCAGCGTGCCAATGGCAAAGTTTCTGGCCCGGGTGTCCTCGTCCAGTTTCCGGTGGAGCTTGGCCTGTACCTGCGCGGCCCGCTGGCTCTCGTCCACACGGCTCTGCAAATAGCTCACCTGCGCCCTCGCCCCGAGGCTGGCCCGGATCGCTATCTCCCGCGCAGCAGCCTGCCGCTCTTTTGCAAAGGCGTCGCTCCGGCCGGCTTCCTCCGCCATCCAGCTGCGGATGGTGCTCTCCGGTACGCCGTACCGCCGGGCTACCGCACAGATGGATCCAGACGACAGCATGGCCATCAGCACCTCGGCCCGCACCTTCGGCGGATACTTCCGCCCCCGCTGGGAGCCCTTTACCGTGTTTTTGCAATATGCCCGCTTGGCCACCGCTCTGCCTCCCCTCTGTCACAAGGCCCTCGCTTTTGCGCTTCGCCGGGCCTGTTTTGTTTCTCTCAGCCTACCACGCCTCACGGCCCAAAACTACTGCGGACATTTTGCCCGCAGTAGTTTTGCAAGGTCTCGCCGCAGGCGAGCACGGGTTGCGGCTCCCAGCGTCTGCTGCGCTCCCGCTTGCATCCTGCTGGCCGCTGCCCCAGCCTCGGCTCCCTGTTTCCGCCACTGGCGGCGGTCGCCTCCGCTGCGGACATTTTGCCCGCAGTAGTTTCTTGTATGGCAAACAGGCCGGGTCTCCCCAGCCTCATCACGCTATGGCAATGCTATAACAGCCCTGCCGCCGCTGCGTATATCCCCACGGTACTCAGCGCCTCCAGCTCCTTGTGGTAGTAGGTCGTCCGCCCGATGTGCAGCTTCGCCACCACCCGCTCCTCCGGCATCCCGTCCAGATACCGCAGCTGTAAAAGCCGCCTGCATACCGGGTCTTCGGCCTCGTAGTAGTCCATCGCCAGCGCGATCACGCCCGCCCAGTCGCTTTTTCCCTGTCCACAAGCCCGCAGCTCTTCCCGCACCCGTCGTTTCTGCTCCCTGGTCAATCCCTCGCCGCCTTTCTTCCGCGCGCGTCAAAACGCAAAATACCGGTACTTTGTCTGTCAGGTGCGAACTTTCGCACCCTCCCGCTTCACCATCACCACATAGCAGCGCAGCTCGTCTGCGTCCCAACCCTCTTTTTCGTCGCCCGGCGCTTCCGGCTCCGGCACGACGCACCGCACAAACTTCCAGCCCGGGTATCTCTGCTCCCACCAGTAGGCGTTGTCCTTGCAGTCGGTGCAGCCTTTGCGCAGCTGCTTGCGGCTCCATCGGGTGTCGTTGGGGGTGTGCTCCACCGGCAGTGTCAGATTCCTCGTCTCATACCACCGCATCCGTCCGTGCTTCTCGAAGTAGGTGATCAGGTCATCCAGCCTGTTTTGCAGGTTCAGCCGGTCAGCGTTGGCTGTGCCGAGGCTCTCCACGCTGCCGTCCGGCCAGTGCACGGCCCATTTGTCTTCCAGCAGCTGCCGGAAGTCGGCGTTTTGCCGCATGGTCAGCCCTTTGCACTCCACCAGCAGGTGATGGTGGTACCGCCCGCTCTTTCGCCCGCAGCCGGTCAGGCCCATGACCCGCAGCTCCACGTCTGCGCCGTATAGCTTTGCGATGGCAGTCTTCACCCGGCGGATGTAATTGCGTAAATCCCGCTGGGCCTGCTCCATGCTCTCCGGCAAAAAGGTGTCTATGTAGGTCAGGGTCAGATAAAATCCCAGCACGGTAAAGTTTGCGTTGGCTTTCTGTACCCTCCACCGGTGTGCGTGCTGGGCGTTCCGCTTTTTCTGCCGCTCGCTGCTGGGCCTCGTCTTCTTCCGGCGCTTGGCTGCGTGCTCCTCCGGTGTGATGTGGTAGAGGTCCACCTCCATGTACCCCTCTCCGCAGAGTGTTTTCTTCTCCCGGGTATATCTCTTCTTCATCCTGTACCCTCCTGCTGCCTTGAGCTGGTAGTGTAGGTTTCTTTCCTGTGGCCCATCACCGTCACAGGGATAACGGGTATACTAGCTCCCCAAAGCGCCCGCCCGGACGCTTTTTTATAAAAAGGATTATATAAACCGATATGCCTGCCGCCGAGCTCCCTCGGCAGCACCCATCTCGCCTTATATCTTTTGTCGCCAAAGGCCCCCGACTTTTTATCGGGGGCCTCGCTCACATCCAAAACTCCTTGTCAAAATCCTTTCGGTATATCACGGCATCTTCTCGTTTTTGCTTGGTGTAGGCCGTCTCTTTGGCCTTTTCCTCTTTCCACCGCCGGTATGTCTCGCACCGGTCGTGGCAGAGAGGATGCCGTTTCGGGCAGTCCCTGCAGGGTGCTCTCATGGCCTTGCCGGCTTTCCTGCCGCCGCCCAGTAGCCGTAGGTCAGCTCCGGTCGGCCCTCTTTTTTGGCGATGGCGTTGTAGAGTATCAGGTCGTGGACGTCGTAGTCCAGCGGCGTCGGGTCTTTTATCTTCCGCAGGACGGGCCACTCCGGCTTCTTTGCGGCGCAGTCTGCCTTTTCACCCCGGGCATTGTTCTGGCCGACCTTCCGCATCTCTTTTCGGCAGGTCATTTTTGCAATGCCGCGCTTTATGCAGCGCCCGCCCTGTTCTTTGTAGGTATAGTAGGCCGCGTTGTCGTTGCTGAAGACGCCCGCCTCCCACAGCTCCCTTGCGGTGCCTTCGCCTATTACGTCTCCGGCTGCGTTGTAGCAGGTGTAGACGCTCATCATCCGGCCTTTCTCGCCGCGCTTCACTTCCGGCTGCCGTTCCTCAAAAGTGACTGCGTATTTCCGGTTCCGCCGCTTCTGGTTCTCATGCTTGGCCCACTCGCTGGTGTGGTAGCCCTTCGGCACGATGCCGCTGGCTTCCAGCTCTCCGGCTGTGCCTTTTGCGAGGACTTCCCCGGTCTGGTAGTCCTTCACGGTGTAGAGATTCGTTTTGCCCATGTGTCCTCCTGCAGCTGCGCCATGGCGGCAGCAGCCTTTTCTTCCATCTGCGTTTCGCTCAGGATCCGCAGTCCGCCCTTCCCGGCCTTTCGCCCCAGCTGTTGCATCACGGCCCGCTTCAAAAACGCCCGCTTCTGCTCCTCGTAGTCTCGTTCGCTCTGCCTGGCCCGGTCTTCGTCCGGCTGATTCTCCACCACGATGTCTTCCTTCAGCGCAGCCTGCGCGCACCGGCGCAGATGCTCCATCGCCACATCCAGCCCGTCCGCGTGACCTTCTTCGTTCACCTGCCGGTAGTTGGCCAGCGCCTCTTCCTTCAGGCGGAGCAGCCGTTCCGTGCTGAAACCCAGCTCGTCCATGCAGGCTTTGGCGCAGAGCGTCCAGACCATGCCAGCCGCCACGTCGCCCGCCATCCGCAGCTGCTCTTCCCGCCGGGTGCGGGGGCTGCGCAGCACCGGCACCCGGAAGTCGGGATCTACATTCCTCGGCATCCAGCTGCGCCGCAAAGCAAGGCTCCTGTCCGTCGAGGGCATCCCCCGGTCGTTTACTGTCATGGCCACATCCAGACTCTCCTGCCCCAGCTTTTCCGCCCGGGCCAGGATCTTGTTCAGCCGCGCCGCGCCAATGCCAAAGCTCTGGTGCAGCGCGATGAGGATGCACCACCTCGTCATCTCCGCCGTTCCTTCCCGCGTCAGGTCAAGCTCTGTCGTGAGACTCATTTTGTTTTTCTTCATGCTGCTCGTACTCCCTGCACTTCTCATCCCGCCCGGCGCAAACAAGGCACTTCTGGCGGGTTATCTCAAAAACATGGATGCATTGCTTTCGGTCTGTCACGGTTCCCCAGTCTCCGCCATCAGGCGGCTCAGATCGCCCATCATCCCGCTCACGGTCTTGGAGAGGATGTTGATGGCGTCCTCTTGCAAGTCTCCCGGCAAGGCCCGCACCGTAAAACTGGCTGCCACCATCTCCTGCTTCAGCCGGGTGTTGATCCGGCCCACCTCTGCCCAGAGCTTTGCTTCGTCCGGCGTCAGCTTCCGGGTGCTGGGCCGCACGGCCCCTTTGATCAGGGCCGTCAGCCGGTGGAACTCCTCCTCGCTCACCTCTTTGTCGTCGCTCGCTGCTGCGATGGCTCGCGCCCGGTCGCTGGGCGTACCGGTGCGCATGATGTGCTCGTATTCTTCCAGCTTCATTTCTGTCCGCCCCCGTTCATCCCGTACAGCGCAGCCATAAACGCCGCCTCTTTGCCCTCTACGCCCCGCGTTACCTTGAGGTCTTCCGTATCCAGCAGCATTTCCTTGATACCCCTCGAAATTTCCTCGGCAAACTGTGGGTTGGTCGCCATCGGCCCCAGCAGATGCCTTGCCACACCCACAAAGCCGCGGGCGGCACACGTTAGCACCTCATCCGGCGCTTCTTTTTTTGCCTCTATGCCGAGCATCACCTGCCCATTCGTCACTTTCTTAATCTCAATTCGTACCATTGCACTCTTCTCCTTTACGCACTATGCCTGTCGTTCTTCTCTTCCGCCGCCCTCTGGCAGCGCTTCAGCTTCCGGCAGTACCGGCGCAGCTGCGCCTTCTCCGCCCGCTCGATCTCGAGCCCCCGGCCATAGCCCCAGCAGACAATGCCGCCGGCGGCCATCAGCACGGTCAGGATGGCCGCGCCTGTCCAGCTACCCACGGCGTCAAAGGTGATGCTGTCGCCCACCCCCGCCGCGCCGATGAGCAGCGCAGTGCCGGTCAGGTAAAGCACCTGTATCTTCATTTTCATTGCAATTCTCCCTTCTCTGTGGTAAAATCATTCTGGTGATAGGCCCTTCAACCTGTCACTCGAAAGCTCGTCGGTGTTCCAGCACCGGCGGGCTTTTTGTTTTTCGGGGCCTTCCTGGCGTTCCGCTGGCAGATCTCCACAGCCTCCTGCCGCTGCTCCAGCGCAGCGTTCTTGTCGATGCGCCACAGCCTCGGCCCTTCCTTGTGGGCGGGCAGCTCGCCCCGCTGACACATCCGCCGCACCGTCTTCGGACAGATGCCCATCAGCTCGCCGTATTGTGCCACGGTCAGATACGCGGGCAGCTGCCTCGCGTCCCAGACTTTTGCCTTCCGCATGGCCAGCCCCTCCTTACAGCCACTCGCTGCGGATGTCCTCCGCCACGTGCTTGCTAAAGCCCATCAGCTTGTCGCCCCGCTGCAGCGCCAGCACGGCAGCGCCCATAAGGGGCTGCATCCCGTTCCGGGTAACGTCCGCCGGGGCAATGTTGGTGGCCCTCTGGTTTGCAGCCTTGCACTTCAGGCGGCCTTCCTCGTCCACCAGCAGTACCAGCCGGTCGGCCTCCTCCCTGGCCCAGGTGGCGTCCAGCGCCGCAGGCACCACCTCCACATACCCGCTCACCAGCTTCTGCAGGGTCTCCGGCTTCATGCCGTCCCCCTCGTCGCACTTGAGCAGAAAACTCCGGTTCTTCGCCGGAATAACGATAATGTAACGGTTCATATGTTTTCCTCCCTCCCGCACTCTTCGGCGGGTCAGCGGCTTGTCCGCTTTCTCGCTGCGTGATACAATCCTTTCAGAAAGGATGTGTTTTTATGACTGCTTCTCAACTTACTGCTATTTTGTCGATTTTCGCCACAATTCTCGCCTTGGTCGCCTCTCCCATTACAGCTGTTATCAACAATTATTCCGCCTATAAGCTTCAATCTTCTCAGTTGTTTTTCAACGCAAAACTTGAAGCTTATAAAACCTTTATCTCGTTAGCTTCTTCTACCTCCTATCCCTTGTCTTCTGAAGCTGTCCTGCAACTCAGCAGCGCTAATTCCCAAGTCATGATTCTTTCTGGAACTCGTGTGAACAACGCCACAAGCATTTACTACTCCGAGTTGCTTCGTTATCCAGCGTCGCCTTCTAAAGACGAAATGGCGAAACTCGCAAATGCAAAAATCGAGCTGATTATTGCGATGCAAGAGGAACTCAAAGAGTTCCACTGATCTGTGCAATGCCTGCCAAGACAGCACTTTCGAGGCTGCATATTGCTATTGCATACCACGGATACCACCGCAGCATACCTCGCGGCCCCCATCGGGCAATGACATATACGCACACCGCTGCACAAATCCATATTGCTGCCATGCCAATAATCGTTATCACTTTTCCTCCTCCCTCACGCGCTCTTCGGCGGGTCAGCGGTCAACTGCGATGCTGGCAAAAGAGATATTCCATCCTCAGCCCCGGGAAAAGCACGTTCCGAACTTTTTCAGCTTCCGGGTATGTAAAATCAGTTTCTCCATTGATTTTGTTTCGGGCAGTTTTCTCTGAACATCCAATCGTGCTCATAATGTCCTTTACCGTCAGGCCGTTCCGTTGCATCTCAGCTTTCAAATTGTCCATCGCTTACGCTCCTTTCACTCGTTTCGGTTTTACCGTATGCGGTAAAATCTGCTTTGATTTTACATCCTTAAACGGTAATTGTCAATACCGCCCCTGAAATTTTTTATACAATTCGGTAATTTATTATTGACTTGCTGGGTTCTATTATCTATAATGGAGCCATACTACGAAAGGAGAAAATTCCCGTGTGGCTTGAAAATCTAAATCGATTGAAAAAGAGCAGTAGCATGACGATTGAAGAAATCTCTTGCGCCTCTGGTGTGCCTAAAGGCACCCTGAACAAGCTCTTTGCTGGTCAGACAAAAGACCCCCAGTTGTCCACTGTTTCCGCCGTGGTTCACTGCATGGGCTATACTCTCGACGACCTGTCCGACGATACCGCAAACGGTAAGACTCAACTCACCCCCGCTCAGGCAAAGCTACTGGACAGCTTCGACCAGCTCAATGAGGAAGGCCAGACCAAGGCGGTGGAGTATGTTGAAGATCTCGTCCTCACCGGACGTTATAAAAAATGTCCTGCGTCTGGCTTGGGCGCAAAGGAAGCATAAAAAATAACCGCTCTGGCTGTACCAAAGCGGCCGAATTATATAAGGGAGAATTTTCATGGATGAAGCCAAAGTTCTGGTAGCAAAAAGAACTAAAAAGCGTCTCGCTCTCTATCGAGTTGTTCTTTCTTGTCCTTGGGTGATCTTATGGATATTTGTTTTTACTCATCAGTATTCTCTTAATATTGACTTGCGTTTCATAAATCTTCTCCTATATCCCGGGATTATTTTTTTCTTGTTTGCAACCGATTGGACTTCTCGCAAAATCTATAGTCATCAAGTAAAGGCCGCATATTACTCTATTCTTAAAGCTATCCCATCGTTTGATTCTGGCTCTAGTAATTCTGTTTTGCTTCTTCACGATGTCCTCTCTTCTCTCTGCCGAAAGTCTCTTTTTCTAGATAAATGTGGCAATGATCCTTATCAAGATACTTGGATTTCACTTTATCGTTCTGTTTCCAAGAGAGTATCCGATATAGCATTCTCCTCCAAACCAGACAATTTGCCTCGTGATGGAGAAGAACTTTTGAATTTCTTCATCGGATTAGGCAAATACGGGTTGTCGTATGATTATATCTCTGCTGAGGGTTGGAACAAAAAAATCGATGATTTAGCGAGTTCTCTTGATGTTTTTGAAAATGCTCATCAAATTCTCAAACCTGAAACCACTACACTATCTGATTGGAGAAAGAAGAAATTCGACCGCACACGAGTACTGTTGTGGAAAGATATTCATGTTCAGTTGATTGCTGCATGGTCTTTGCTTGAAAGGCAACATCCTTCTTCTGTGTGGGAAGATATTAGCGCTTCTCCGTATCCCTTCTTTAATTGGGAGCCATCTTACATAAAACGAGATTTTTGTTCTGATAAAAGTTTGACTGTTGAAAAATACATCTTCGATGAATGCCTTCTATGGTGTAATTGGCATATCAAAAATTATCCAACAGCTTATGTACAGACCGACCCTTATAATACTCGTCCTTATACGATGGTAAGTTCTTTAAGTGCGTTGGAAGATTTTCGTTACTTTTTGCAAAAGGAATCGAAAGATTCGCGTACTTAAACATTTGAATCGAGGTGCTTATTTATGTCCACCCGCCCCCATCCTGAATCTGCCCGCATCATCCGCGAGGCACGGCAGGCCGCCGGGCTGACGCAGAAGGAATTGGCGGAGAAGCTCGATGTCACCACCGGTACGATCGGCTATTATGAGCGAGGCATAGGCCAGCCCAAAACAGATAATCTCTTTGCACTCTGTAACATCCTGCACATCAGACCCGCCGACCTCCTGCGCGCCGATACATAACCAAACGCCCCCGCCAGTGTTTCCACCAGCGGGGGCGTTTGTGCAAAAAAAGATCCCGGCAGCCTTGTACGAAAAAGCTGCCGGGGCGCGCATGGGACAATGTCGGAGAAAAACGTAGTCAATGACTCTCTGCCTGCTGACACATCCAGTATACCATACCTCATGTGCATCGGCAAGCAAGTCGGAAAGGAGTTTTTATGGCCAAAAATAAAAAGCGTGCCGATGGACGGTATTCCTGTCAGGTCTACCTCGGCAAGGGTCCGGACGGGAAACGCAAATACAAGACCTTTTACGGCTCGACCCTCCGTGAGGCCAAGGCCGCTGCAGATGATTTCCGTTCTGCCGTCAGCAAGGGCATGGACCCGGAACAGGCCGAAGCCACCTTAGGCACCCTGTACGATAACCTCATTGCCGCCAAAAAGGCAAAGGGCATCGGCCAGAAAAGCATTGACCGACTGGCGACCAATAAGGCCCACTGGGGCGAGCTGGTGGACGTCCCGGCGTCTGAGCTGCGCGCGGCCGACTTTCAGCGGGTGCTCAACAACTTGGCCGACTGGCATGACGGCAAGCCGCCTCTCTCCCACTTCACCCTCACCAACCTGCGCGGCAGCGCCAAGGCCGCGTATGACCTCGCCATCCCGGAGATCGTGATGTACAACCCTTTGATCAAGACCATCACCCCCGCCGGGGCTGCGCCGGAGCCGCGCGACCCCCTCACCGAAGAACAGCAGCGCTGGATCCGTGAGACACCCCACGCCGCCCAGCGAGCCGCCATGCTCCTGCTCTACTCCGGCCTCCGCCGCAGCGAGGCCACCGCCCTCACTTGGGCCGACATCGACCTTAACGACGCCACCATCACGGTCAACAAAGGCTACGACTTCCGCGCCAAAAAGGTCAAGATCACCAAGACGCCTGCCGGCGTCCGCGTCGTCAGCATCCCCAAAGTTCTTGTCGATTATCTTCGCACCCAGCAGGATGGCTGCTTCTATGTGCTCCACAACCACAAAGGCCAGCAGATGACCGAGCAGGGCTGGAAGCGTCTGTGGGAAAGCTATATGCGCGACCTGAACGTCAAGTACGGCTACGACGGCCAGCAGAACAAAAATCGCCCGGGCGGCCTGCCCATGCGCATCGACACCTTCACCCCGCACCAGCTCCGCCACACCTTCTGCACTCTGATGTACTTTGCCGGTGTGGACGTCATGACCGCCCGCGACCAGATGGGCCACAAAGACATCTCGGTCACGCTTGGCATCTATACCGCCCTCGACAAAAAATTCAAGAAGAAGAAAATAAATCGTCTGGACACTTACCTCAAAAAGTCCTGTACACAGTCCGGCTGACTTGTTTCCTGCCCCTTTTGACTTGCATCTTGACTTGCATTTCAAAAAAACTTTCCGGGAAATTAGGGCAATTAGCGCCCACATTCCCCTCCGAAAGCTATCTCCCAGCCAAACAAAAATCCCCGAAAAGTCAGGCACGAAGCCACTTTTCGGGGATTTTACTTTGGAGCTACTGATCCGATTCGAACGGAC
>ENA-OWPB01000865-OWPB01000865.1-human-gut-metagenome-genome-assembly--contig:-NODE-865-length-33635-cov-5.640203_pt1 | contig 33635 bp, 26 predicted proteins | sample MGYA00248260_ERZ651838 | MGnify/ENA primary metagenome ERZ651838 (study PRJEB26924, sample SAMEA4378304) | human gut metagenome | biome: human gut; feature: human-associated habitat; material: faeces... | reverse complement strand
TCGCAAAATACGAAATTTATCTCACTTTCTCGAAGTCTTACAGCGTGTAGAAAAAAATCAGCCTTCGTATTCGTCCTCATTCTCCCAGTTATGCCAAATGTTTTGAACGTCATCGTTTTCCTCAAACATATCAATCATTCTTGCCATATTTTTCATATCTTCTTCAGATTCAAGCCTTGTGTAAGTTTGAGGAATATAAGCGGCCTCACTTGAAATAATGTGGTATCCTTTGCCCTCAAGTTCGTCACGGATAGCGCCGACGTCATTCGGCTCTGTTCTAATCTCGAAAATATCTTCTTCATCTGTAAGAAAATCGGAAGCGCCAGCCTCAAGTGCGTCCTCCATAAGCTGATCCTCATCAACATCTTCTTTTTCAATAACAATGACGCCCTGCCTGTCAAACATAAATGTAACAGAACCCGGTGTGCCCATATTTCCGCCTGCTTTGTCAAAGTAATGCCTTACTTCAGATGCAGTTCTGTTTCTGTTATCTGTAAGTGCTTCAACTACAACTGCGATACCGCTTGGGCCGTAACCCTCGTAAACGATTTCTTCAAAATTAGTGCTGTCGCTTTCGCCTGCAGCTTTTTTTAACATTCTGTCAATGTTATCGTTAGGAACGTTGTTTTGCTTTGCCTTTGCAATAACATCACGAAGCTTAGCGTTGTTGTTTGGGTCAGGACCGCCGTTTTTAACTGCTACGGCAAGCTCTCTGCCTATTTTTGTGAAAACCTTTGCTCTTGCTGCGTCATTTGCACCTTTTTTTCTCTTAATGGTGCTCCATTTGTTATGACCGCTCATTTTCTCAACTCCTATATGTGAAATTCATTAATTTTTAACTTAAATATATTACCACATTATTATATATATATCAAGTATAATATTTTTACACTTTTTTAATTTGTTGTTGTATATTTACTTGTTATATGATATTATAGATATGTATAATTATATAAATTTGCATAATCATTCAGGAGGATTATATATGTATTCAGATTATTATGATTCAATTGGCAAAGTTGCCGAAACGGATAAGGAAGTTGCAGACGCAATGGCTTTAGAACTTAAACGTCAGCGTGACAACATTGAACTTATTGCTTCCGAAAACCTTGTGTCACCTCAGGTTATGGCTGCAATGGGCAGCGTGCTTACAAATAAGTATGCCGAGGGATTACCAGGCAAACGTTACTACGGCGGCTGCCAGTATGTTGATATCGTTGAAAATATTGCTATTAAAAGAGCTTGTGAACTTTTCAAATGCAACTATGCTAATGTTCAGCCTCATTCGGGCGCTCAGGCTAATACTGCAGTTTATCTCGCTCTTCTTAAGCCGGGTGATACCGTTATGGGTATGAGCCTTGATAACGGCGGTCATCTTACTCACGGCTCACCTGCCAACATCAGCGGTAAATATTTTAACTTTGTTCCTTACGGCGTTGATGAAAACGGCTTTATTGATTATAAGGAATTTGCTAAGCAGGTTAATAAGGTTAAGCCTAAGCTTGTTGTCGCAGGTGCTTCTGCTTATCCGAGAGAAATTGATTTTAAGACTATGGCTGATATTGCACATGCAAACGGTGCTATGTTTATGGTTGATATGGCTCATATTGCAGGTCTTGTTGCAGCAGGTCTTCATCAATCTCCTGTTCCTTATGCCGATGTTGTAACAACTACTACTCATAAAACTTTAAGAGGTCCACGTGGCGGTCTTATTCTTTGCAATAATGAATACCTTATTAAAAAGCTTAATTCTGCCGTATTTCCTGGTACTCAGGGCGGCCCTCTTATGCACGTTATCGCAGGTAAGGCAGTTTGCTTCGGCGAGGCTCTTAAGCCTGAATTTAACGAATATCAAAAGAGAGTAGTTGAAAATGCAAAGGCTCTTGCAAACGGACTTATCAATAGAGGTATGAAGCTTGTTTCAGGCGGTACAGATAACCACCTTTGCCTTCTTGACCTTCGTGGAACTAATGTAACCGGCAAGGAACTTGAAAACAGACTTGACGAGGTTCATATTACTCTTAACAAGAATACCGTTCCTAATGAGCCTCTTTCACCGTTTGTTACCTCAGGTGTTCGTATCGGTACTCCTGCCGCTACAACAAGAGGTCTTAATACAGACGATATGGACAAGATTGCAGAATATATCACTCTTGCAGTTATTGATTTTGATAATAATAAGGATTATATCACAAACGGCGTTGCCGAGATTTGCGCTAAATATCCTCTTTACGAGTAATTTAAAGAAGTGATATATATGAAAGTATTGTTAATTGAAATACTGAAATTTTTTCTTCGCATTATCTATGCGCCGATTAAGCTTTTTAAAACTAAGGACAGAATAGTTTATCTTTCAAGGCAAAGCAACGATAAAAGTCTTGATATGAGACTTCTTGAAAAAGAAATTGATAAGCAATGTCCTAATACCGAGCAGGTTTTCAGGCTCAAAATGATACCTGAAAGCCTTGGCGGTAAAATATCGTATTGCTTTTCTGTTATCGGCGATATGTATTATCTTGCAACCTCTAAGGTTGCAATCCTTGATACTTATTCAATTACAGTTTCTTGCTTAAAGCATAAGAAAAGCTTAAAGGTTATTCAAATGTGGCACGCTTTAGGGGCACTTAAAAAATTCGGGCTTCAAAGTGTCGGCACTAAAGAGGGCAGGGACGAGAAAGTCAGCCGTGCAATGTGTATGCATAAAAATTACGACTATGTTCTCTCTCCAAGCAAAAAAACAGCTAAGTTTTATATGGAGGCTTTCGGTTGCGATAATTCTAAAATAAAAATTTGTTCGCTTCCGAGAGTTGACGATATATTGACTGATAATAATGCCGCTTCAAGATTTTTTACAGAAAATCCGGGATTGAGCCACGATAAGATTGTTCTTTATCTTCCTACTTTCAGAGAAAGAGATGCTTATATTGCCGAGCAGCTTAAGGTAGAATTTCGTGATGTTGACGGCTACCGCTTAATTATAAGCGCTCATCCTCTTTTTTCCAAAATTAAAATTGAGAATGAGTTTTCATACAGCGGTGATTTCTCGACTTATGATTTAATGAAAATTGCCGATGTTATTATTACCGATTATTCGGCTTGTGCGTTTGAGGCAAGCATTCTTATGAAACCGCTTTATTTCTTCGTTCCTGATTATGATGAATATTCAAGCGAACGTGGAATTAATGTTGACCTCAAAAAGGAAATGCCGAGTGCTACATTTGAAAATGCAGAAGAACTTGTAAATGCCATTAAATTAAATAATTATGATTTTGATATGCTTTACAAATTCAAATGCGAATATGTTGAAAATACTAAGGCTAACAATGCAGAAATACTTGCTAAGTTTGTTTCTATGTTGCTCAAAACTTAGAATTTATATTAAAGAAGGCAAAAACAATGGAATATACGTTTTCTGACAAAATATCTTCTCTTCAGCCAAGTGCTATAAGAGAGATACTTAAGGCAACGGCCGATCCTAAAATTATTCCTCTTGCAGCAGGTAATCCGGCACCCGATGCTTTTCCTGTAGAAGAGGTTAGGGCTATTGCTGCTCAAATTCTTGACTCTCGCCCTATCGATGCACTTCAATACGGTGTGTCTGAGGGATATCAGCCACTTCGTGATACTGTCAAAAAGTGGATGAGCAATCACGAAAATATCGGCAGAGATTTTGACGATATCATTATCGTATCGGGCGCTACTCAGGTTATGGATTTAACTACAAAGGTGCTTTGCAACGAAGGCGATACCGTTATTTGCGAAGAACCGTCGTTTATCGGCTCGCTTAATTGCTTTCGCTCATACGGCTGTAAGCTTAAAGGTGTTCCTGTCGAGGCTGACGGAATGAATGTTGAGCTTCTCGAGCAAGCACTTAAAACAACGCCTAACGCTAAATTTATTTATACCATTCCTAATTTTCAAAATCCGTCGGGTGCTACAATGTCACTTGAAAAGAGAAAAAGACTTTATGCACTTGCTAAGCAGTACAAAGTTATGATTTTGGAGGACAATCCATACGGCGATTTGAGAGTTTGCGGCGAAGCACTTCCTACAATTAAGTCTATGGATGAGGACGGAATTGTTATTTATGCCGGCTCATTTTCAAAAATACTTTCACCGGGCTTGCGTGTAGCATATTGTATTGCTCCTCAAAAGGTTATCGCTAAAATGACAGTCGGCAAGCAGGCTTCGGATGTTCATACTCCTTGCCTTAATCAAATGATTGTTGACGAATGGTTTAAGCAGTATGACGTTGATGCTCATATTAAGCATATTCAGGATATTTACAGAAATAAGCTTAATCTTATGTGCGACTGTATTGATGAACACCTCGGCGATTTTGTGGAGTACGTTAAGCCGCAGGGCGGTCTTTTCGTATGGTGCAAACTTCCTGACGATGTCGATATGCTCGACTTTGTTAAAAAAGCAGTTGAAAAGAATGTTGCTGTCGTTCCCGGCAATGCGTTTTTGATGGACGATACGCAAGAATCACATTTTATTCGCCTTAATTTTTCAACTCCAAGTGATGACGGAATTATCAATGGAGTTAAGGCTTTGGGCGAAGTAGCTAAATCATATAGATAATCGGAGAATAACTATGGCAGAAGAAATTAAAAAAGAACGTAAAAAAAGAAGTCTTTCACTTATTCAGCCGACCTCTGTTCCGACTTTGGGTAACTATCTCGGCGCTATGCGTGGTTGGAAAGACTTTCAGGATGATTTTGATACAGTTTTCGGCATTGCCGATTTACACTCAATTACAGTAAGGCAGGACCCGCAAAAGCTCAGAACTCAAACTACTCAGCTTTATGCGCTTCTTATGGCTACGGGTCTTGACCCTGATAAGAGTATCCTCTTTATTCAGTCGCACGTGCCTCAGCATTCTCAGCTTGCCTGGATTCTTAATTGCTACACTCAATTTGGTGAGCTCAACAGAATGACGCAGTTTAAGGATAAATCTCAGCAGCACGCTGACAACGTTAATGCAGGTCTTTTTACTTATCCGTCACTTATGGCTGCCGATATTCTTCTTTATCAGGCAGATGTTGTGCCTGTCGGTGTTGACCAAAAGCAGCATCTTGAAATCACAAGGGATATTGCAGAACGCTTTAACGGAATTTACGGCAATGTGTTTACCATTCCTGAACCTTATATTACTAAGACTGCTGCTAAGGTTATGAGCCTTGCTGACCCAACAAGAAAGATGAGTAAGTCCGACCCTAACCCTAAGGGCACTGTTTATCTTACTGATGAGCCTAATGTAATTATGAAGAAGTTTAAGAGCGCAGTAACAGACAGCGAAATGAGTGTTCGTTATGCCGAGGGTAAAGACGGAATCAATAATCTTATGTCAATTTATTCCGCTGTTACAGGTAAGGATTTTGATACTATCGAATCGGAATTTGCAGGAAAGGGCTATGGCGATTTCAAGACAGCAGTAGGTGAAGCTGTTGTTGCCGAGCTTGAACCTGTGCAAAAGCGCTACAATGAGTTTATGAAAGATAAAGCATATCTTCAGGAAAAATGGACTCAGGGTGCAGACCTTGCTCAACGTGTATCTCAGCGCACACTTGACAAGGTAATGAAAAAAGTAGGCTTTGTGCTTAAATAATTTAATGTTTCTAAATATGATAAAAGCTCGTAAACCCTTGTGTTTACGGGCTTTTTTGTATACTTTTTTGGTTTGCCTGAAAAAGAATTTAAAAATTTTTCAAAAAAATACTAAAAGCCTATTGACAAAATAGGTAATGTAGTGTATAGTGTAGACATCACAAAAAAACCTACAAACCACGTAGGTAATAAGGTAAATGTTAAAAGGGAGATTGTTATGACAAAAATCTATAGCAAATTAACAGTCGCAAATATTAAAAATCAACGAATGTGTTTTCGATGTTATATGTGATTATTCACGAAAAAATATTATAGCTTTAAATTTTAACTACTAAACATAAAAACCAATTTTTTAACATCGAAAGGAAATAACATTATGTCAGATTATAAATATCATTTTGAAACACTTCAGCTTCACGTAGGACAGGAAGAGCCGGATCCGGCTACAGATTCAAGAGCAGTTCCGATTTATCAGACTACTTCTTATGTATTCAAAAACAGTGACCACGCACAAGCAAGATTCGGTCTTGCAGATGCGGGTAACATTTATGGCAGACTTACAAATTCAACTCAGGACGTTTTTGAAAAGAGAGTTGCGGCTCTTGAAGGTGGTGTAGCTGCTCTTGCAACAGCTTCCGGTGCAGCGGCACTTGCTTATACATTTCAGGCTCTTGCTCAGGCAGGCGACCACATTGTGTCGGCTAAGACAATCTACGGCGGCACATATAACTACCTTGAGCACACATTTTCACAGTTTGGTGTAAACACAACATTTGTTGACCCTGACGACCTTTCAAATTTTGAAAATGCTATTCAGGATAACACAAAGGCAATCTTTATCGAAACACTCGGTAATCCTAATTCAAATCTTGTTGATATTCAAAAGCTTGCAGATATTGCTCATTCACACAATATTCCGCTTGTTATAGATTCAACCTTTGCAACACCTTATCTTTTAAGACCTATTGAATACGGCGCAGATATCGTAGTGCACAGTGCAACTAAATTTATCGGCGGCCACGGCACAACACTCGGCGGTGTAATCGTTGACAGCGGCAACTTTGATTGGAAAGCAAGCGGAAAATATCCGCAGATTGCAGATCCTAACCCAAGCTATCACGGTGTATCATTCCAAGAGGCAGCAGGTCCTGCGGCATTTGTAACATATATTCGTGCTATCATTCTTCGTGATACAGGTGCTACAATTTCACCGTTTAACGCATTCCTTCTTCTTCAGGGACTTGAAACTCTTTCGCTTCGTGTTGAGCGTCACGTTGAGAACACAAAGAAGGTTATTGAATATCTTGTTAATAATCCAAAGGTTGAAAAGGTTAATCACCCAAGCGTAGATTCAAGATATAAGGACCTTTACAATAAATACTTCCCTAACGGAGCAGGTTCTATCTTTACATTTGAAATCAAAGGCGGAGAGGCTGAAGCTAAGAAGTTTATCGACAGCTTAAAAATTTTCTCAATCCTTGCAAATGTAGCAGACGTTAAATCACTCGTTATTCACCCTGCAACCACAACACACAGCCAGCTTAGCCCCGAAGAGCTTGCTGAGCAGGATATTAAGCCTAATACAATCAGACTTTCTATCGGTACAGAGCATATTGACGATATTATTCACGATCTCGACGAAGCTTTCGCCGCAATCGACTAATTTAAATTATTTGATTAATTATTAAGGAGATTATTTATTATGGCTATCTATAAATCAGCACTCGACCTTGTAGGCAATACACCTCTTCTTGAGGTTACACATTTTGAAAAAGACAACAATCTTGAAGCAACAGTTCTTGTTAAGCTTGAATACTTTAATCCGGCAGGCTCTGTTAAAGACAGAATTGCTAAGGCAATTATCGAAGATGCGGAAAAGACAGGCAAGCTTAAGCCTGATTCGGTAATTATTGAGCCTACAAGCGGTAACACGGGTATCGGTCTTGCATCTGTTGCAGCAGCAAAGGGTTACAGACTTATTATCACAATGCCTGAAACCATGAGCGTTGAAAGACGCAATCTTATGAAAGCATACGGCGCAGAACTTGTTCTTACAGACGGAGCAAAGGGTATGAAGGGTGCTATTGCTAAGGCAAATGAGCTTGCCGAGGAAATTCCTAACAGCTTTATCGCAGGTCAGTTTACAAACCCTGTAAACCCGGCTACTCATAAGGCAACAACAGGTCCTGAAATTTGGAACGATACCGAAGGTAAGGTTGATATCTTTATTGCAGGCGTCGGCACCGGCGGTACTCTTTCAGGCGTAGGCGAATACCTTAAGAGCAAAAATCCGGACGTTAAGATTGTTGCGGTTGAGCCTGCTACTTCTCCCGTTCTTTCAAAGGGCACGGCAGGTCCTCATAAAATTCAAGGTATCGGCGCAGGCTTTGTTCCCGATACTCTTAACACAAAGATTTATGACGAAATTATCACGGTCGAAAATGAGGATGCATTTGCAACAGGTAAGGCATTTCCTAAGCAGGAGGGTGTACTTGTAGGTATTTCAAGCGGTGCGGCTCTTTGGGCAGCTAAGGAGCTTGCTAAAAGACCTGAAAATAAAGGTAAGACAATTGTTGCTCTTTTGCCTGATACAGGTGACAGATATCTTTCAACTCCGCTTTTCAGCGAGTAATAAACACAGATATAATATTTCCCTTATATCATTAAATCGAGGCTCGGACTTAACGGTCCGGGTCTTGATTTTTTCCTTTATGCTCAAATGACACCGCTATATTTAAAAAAATTTTGATAAAATCAGCGAAATATAATAAAATTTATAATTTATTATTGATATTAATTTGACAAAGTGTTAAAATCTATAATAGGCAAATTTGGAATATTTTAAATTTTCATATATGCTCTGTCACATTTTCAAGGAGGAAAAAACAGTGAACGACTCAAAAGCACTTAAAAGACTTGAAGCACTTTTTGATGACGGCTCATTTACCGAGATTGATGCTTACGCTAAATCGGCTGACGGTTCGGTTGAGGTTGTTGCCGGCTTCGGAACAGTAAACGAGTGCGCAGTATATGCGTTTTCACAGGATATTACTGTTGACGGCGGTGCTGTAAGTGTTGCACAGTGTGCTAAAATTAAAAAGATTTACGATCTTGCATTAAAAACCGGTTGTCCGGTTATCGGTGTGTATGATTCAAACGGTGTTAAGCTTACCGAGGGATTTGAGGTTATGAATGCCTATGGCGAGCTTGTTAAAGCATCAACATCAATGAGTGGCGTATGCCCTCAAATTTCTATTATCGCAGGCTCTTGCCTCGGTACATCTGCTCTTATTGCTAATATGGCTGATGTAGTTATAGCAGTTAAGGACGCTGATTTTTATGTAACTGCTCCGAGCGAGGTTACAGCCGAGGAAAGCTATGAAGCAGGAACAGTCGATGTTCTTTGTGATACTTTTGAAGAGGCAGTTGATGCTGCTAAGAATATTGCATCTCTTCTTCCGTCTAACAATATTTCTCCTGCTCCTCTTTTCGAGTTTGCAGCACCGAGCACTTTTGCTAATGACGGCGATGATGCTATGACTGTTATTAACAGTATTGCAGATGCAAATTCAGTTGTTGAACTTAAGGGCGGATATTCTGAAAACAAATGCAAAACCGTTCTTGCAACCGTTATGGGAACAACAGTAGGTTTTGTTGCATTTGAGGGCGAGCCTATTTGCCCTTGCTGCTCATATAAGGCTGAGGCTATGGTTAAGCTTTGCGATGCTTATTCAATCCCTGTTGTTACATTGGTTAATGCAAACGGCGCAGTTAATAAGGCAGGTAAGGAAAATCAGTGCCTTACAGCGTTTACTAAGCTTACAAGCGCTTATGCTACCGCCACAACGCCTAAGATTTCCGTTATCACCGGAAATGCAGTAGGTATTGCTTATATTGCTCTTGCAGGTAAGGGTGCTAATGCAGACTTTACATTTGCTTGGGATAAGAGCGTTGCATCACCACTTCCGACTGAATCTGCTGTTCAGTTCTTGTTTAATGAAAGACTTGCAAACGGCGAAAGCAAGGAGGAGCTTAAGAAGGAATATACAGAGAAGGTTGCTTCTCCGTTTACTGCCGCTGCTTGTGGTGCAGTTGATGATATTTTTGCTCCTGCCGATACTCGTGCAAAGGTTATTGCCGCACTTGATATTCTTGCAGGAAAAAGAGAAAATACTTTACCGAGAAAACATTCTGTTAAATAATGGAGGATAATAATATGAAAAACTATACAATTACTGTAAACGGTACACCTTATAATGTAACTGTTGAAGAGGGCGCCGGCGCTCCTGTTGCCGCTGCTCCTGTAGCTGCACCGGCTGCCGCTCCTGCTCCTGCCGCAGCACCTGCTCCTGCACCGGCTGCTGCTCCTGCTCCTGCAGCTCAGGGCACAGCAGGTTCAGTTAAGGTTGAAGCTCCTATGCCGGGCACAATCCTTGATGTTAAGGTTTCAGTAGGCGATTCTGTTTCAAGCGGCTCTGTTCTTTGCATTCTTGAAGCTATGAAGATGGAAAACGAAATCGTTGCTCCTCAGGACGGCACTGTTGCTTCTGTTAATGTTTCTAAGAGCGACAGCGTTGAAGCAGGCCAGGTTATCATTACATTAAACTAAGAGGTGTCGTAAATGGCTAAAATCGGAATTACTGAAACAGTTCTCCGTGATGCTCATCAGTCTTTGATTGCAACACGTATGAGAACTGATGAATTTGAGGGCATTCTCGAAAAAATGGATAAAATCGGCTATCATTCACTTGAATGTTGGGGCGGTGCAACATTTGACAGTTGCCTTAGATTCCTTGATGAGGACCCGTGGGACAGGCTTCGTCTTATTCGTAAAAAATGTCCTAATACAAAGCTCCAAATGCTTTTCAGAGGTCAGAATATGCTCGGTTATCGCCATTATTCTGATGAGCTTGTAGATTATTTTGTTAAAAAGAGTATTGACAACGGTATCGATATTTTGAGAATTTTCGACGCTCTTAACGACGTTCGTAATCTTCAAACAGCTATTGATGCCGCTAAGAAATACGGCGGTCACGTTCAGGCGGCTATTTCTTATACAACTGGTCCTGTTTTTGATATTGACTACTATTGCAATTATGCAAAGCAGCTTGAAAATGCAGGTGCTGATTCAATTTGTATTAAGGATATGGCAGGTCTTTTGACTCCTTACGGAACTTATGACCTTGTTAAGGCACTTAAGAGTACAGTTGATATTCCTGTTCAACTTCACTCTCACTATACTTCAGGCCTTGCTTCTATGGTACACCTTAAAGGTATTGAGGCAGGTGTTGATGTAATTGATACTGCCATGAGCCCGCTTGCTATGGGTACTTCTCACCCGGCTACAGAGTCTATGGTAGCTGCACTTAAGGGCACTGAATACGATACAGGTCTTGATATCAAGGCTCTTTCTGAAATCAGAGATTTCTTTACTCCTCTTCGTGAAAAATATCTTGCTTCAGGTCTTCTTGACCCGAAAATGCTTGGCGTTGACGCTAATACTCTTCTTTATCAGGTGCCGGGCGGTATGCTTTCTAACCTTGTTTCTCAGCTTAAGCAGGCAGGTAAGGCTGACAAGCTTGACGAGGTGCTTGCTGAGGTTCCGAGAGTAAGAAAGGATTCAGGTTATCCTCCACTTGTTACTCCTACCTCTCAAATCGTTGGTACTCAGGCTGTATTCAACGTTATTATGGGCGAGAGATACAAGATGGTTACTAAGGAATTTAAGGATTTGGTTGCAGGTAAGTACGGTAAGACTCCTTGCGATATTGACCCTGATTTCCAAAAGAAGATTGTAGGCGATGAAGAAATTATCACTTGCCGTCCTGCGGATCTTATTCATGATAAGATTGATGATTTCAAGGATGAAATTAAAGAGTATTATGAGCAGGAGGAGGATATCCTTTCATATGCTCAGTTCGGTCAGGTTGCTGTTAAATTCTTCCAAAAGAGAAGAGATAAAAAATACAACCTTGACGGTAAGCATGAGGATTTTGAATCAAAGGTTCACCCTGTTTGATTGTTCAATAATTTAATAATAGTCTAAAAGGTGTTGCATAAGCAGCACCTTTTAGTTTTTTTGTTCACAATGTACTATATTCTTTATATAATTATTAATATATGTATAACAAACGCCTAAAAATTCTTAGCATTTGTGAAGATTTTGTGTATAAACTATTGCAAAACATTATATCTTGTGCTATATTAACATTAGAGTACTGTTTGAATAATTATCATAAATTGGAGGAACTAAAAAGTGAAAGAAACATTCAAAAAGCTATTCGCATGCCTTATGGCTTTGATTATGGTGATGACTGTAACCCCGTTCACAGCCGTTACCGCTTCAGCCGCAGAGGCAAAAAGCTCAAACATTGCGGAAACTGAGGCTAAATACAAAAAAGCCCCATCAACAACCTTTACCGCCAAGAAGGGTATGAGTGAGGTTTCTTGGCTCAACAGCAGTGAAGTAACTACAACTGAAGGAACAACTTATAAGCAGTCTTTTGCTCCGTCATCAAATGTACTTTATTGGCCGAGCGCTTATGTAGGAACAACAACTAATCTTGATGGGAGCGCAAACAGACTTAATTTTAAAATGTTTTATCCGTCGGCAGTATTGCTTTGGGACGGTAAAACAGACGTTTATATGCCTATTATGGCACTTGCTCAAAATACACTAAAAAGCAATCCTTTGGCATTTGACTCCGGCAGAACAATTTTTTATGCTGCACCTTATGATTTGGAACGTTTAAACGCTGCCACATCTCCTGCTCACAGTACGGATTTTTATGCTGATGAATGGCGTGGTGTTACCGGTTCGAAAAATGAGAATTTTACATTGACCAGATATTCTGACGGCTCAACTTTTGGATTTGCTGCTGAAGTATTAACCTCGTTTATTTTCAAAGGCGAAGGCGCAGGTAAATGCTATAATTTCGGATTATCCATGGAAAATGATGCCGCAAGTTTTCTTCACGTTGACAGTGGCATAACATTTGATTCAAACGGCTACTTAGCTAAAAAACTCTATTGGACAACTAATTCATACAGTGATCCGGAGCAGTTTAATACATCTCAGGATAACAACTCTTGGCAGTCAAGCTCTACAATTTATGTAGTAAACTATGAGCCTGTTGCCAATGCTGCAAATGAAGCGGCAGAATATTTAAAAACTTTAGTTCAAACAGATTATACTCCTGAAGCGGTTAATGCATACTATGATGCTGTTACGGCATTATATGATTTTGACCCTAACACTTATTTTGACCAAAATGACGGTAAATCCGCAACTGATCTTGAGGATGTTGCTGTTCGTGTAGGTAAGTGCACAACGGAAATTAAAAAACTTGTTGATAATTATAATGTTGCAAAGAAAAATCTTGAAAACAGTAAGCAATACCGTATTTCGTTTACAGATGTAAACGGTGATCCTGTTGCTGACCACTACTACAAGGCTGGCGAAACCATTATTCAGCCTAAGCTTGATAGTGATAAGTTTATAAATACAGATCCTGAAGGTCATTATACTGCTTCTTATAAATGGCAGCCTGCAATTTCAGCTACAGCTACAGCTGATGTAAACTATGTTGAAAAAGCAGTAATTCCTGTTAAAACACCGCATGAATATCCTGCAAATTATACTCATGTATATCAAGATGGCAAATATGCACATACACGCAAATGTGCATTGTCTGATTGTGGTTATATTGATTGGGCATATTGCACATTCGTAAAGGATGAAGAAAAATCTAAAGATGCAACTTGCACAACTGATGAAATCCTTGTAAAGAAATGCCCAGTTTGCGGTCAGTCTTATACCGATAACGTTAATAATAAAAAGAAACTCAATCATGATATGCAGTTGGTAAAAACAGTTGCACCTACATGTGCCGATGAAGGTTATGATTTATATAAGTGCTCAAGATGTGATGTGACTGAAAAAAGAAATATTGTTCCTGCAATTTCCGGAAGTCACGATTGGCAGTTTACTAAAACCGTTGCCCCTACTTGCAACGAGAAGGGCTATGACCTTTATACATGCAAGAAATGTAAATCAACTAAAAAGGAAAATATTCAGCCAATCAATCCATCTAATCACAAATTTATAAAAACAAACACTGTACCACCTACTTGCACTACAGGCGGCTATGACGTTTATACTTGTGAGCGTTGCGGTAAAACGGAGCATAGAAACGAAGTTCCGGCTATCGCAGGTGGCCATACATATAATTTTACAAAGACCGTTGCTCCAACTTGCACAGAGCAAGGCTACGACGTTTATACTTGTTCAAAGTGCGGCAGTACCGAAAAGAGAAATGTAAAGCCGATTGATTCATCAAATCATAATTACACTATAACGGTTTCCGCTCCGACTTGTACTGAAAAGGGATATACAAAACATACCTGTTCACGTTGCGGTAATACATATAATGATAATTACATTAATGCATCCGGCCATTCATTTACAAATTATGTACTTGACGGCAACGCAACCTGTACTCAAGACGGCACGATGACAGCTCAGTGTGACAAATGTAACGAAACTAATACAATCCCAGCTCCCGGTTCAAAACTCGGTCACGATTATGCGCAAACTGTTACTCCTGCTACTTGTGTTTCAGGTGGATACACAACTTATGTTTGCACAAGATGTAATGACACTTATGTAGGAAATTATGTCGATGCTATTGGTCATAGTTATAATAATGTAGTTACTCCTCCAACCTGTACGGCAGGCGGATATACAACGCATACTTGTGTAAAAGGCGACAGCACTTATGTTGATTCTCAAACTTCGCCTCTCGGTCATAGCTATACTGCAACTGTAGTTGCTGCTACAACAACGTCACAAGGCTATACAGTATATACTTGTACACGTTGCGGCGCTAATTATGTAAGCGATTACACGCCTGTATTGCCGACTCTTACTCCGAATGAAAACAAAATTGCTAAAGAATACGGAGTAGATGCTAAAACAGCTCAGGAAATTAATTACATTTTTATCACTAATAATGTTTCAAGTGATACGGCTTCTTTAACCGAAAGCAAAATGACTGCTAAACCTCCTAAAGGCGACGGCGATTATAAAGGCTCAAACTTCGGACTTTTAAGAGCGCAAACCACTAAACTTAAAAAGAACAGTGTTACCGTTAAATGGAATAAGGTTAAAAATGCAGACGGCTATATTGTTTACGGTGCTAAGTGCGGTGCCAAGAGTAAATATAAGGTACTTAAGGTGGTTTCAGGTAAGACTACATCCTACACTCACAAAAAGCTTAAGAAAGGCACATATTATAAATATAATATCGTAGCATTTAAATATGTAAACGGTGTCAAGGTTACACTCGCTGCTTCTAAAAAGATTCACGCAACAACTCTTGGCGGTAAATACGGTGTAGCAAAGTCAGTTAAACTTAATAAGAGTAAGGTAAAAATCAAAAAGGGCAAGACCTTTAAGATTAAAGCTTCTGAAATTAAGAAGGATAAGAAAATTAAGAGGCACAGAGCCATTTGCTATGAATCTTCAAATACTAAGATTGCCACAGTAAATTCAAAAGGCAAGATTAAGGCTAAGAAGAAGGGCAAATGCACAATTTATGTATACGCTCAAAACGGTGTTTATAAGACTGTAAAGGTAACAGTTAAATAAAAATCAATAGTTTTGCAGAGGCGGTTGAAAAACTGCCTCTGTTTTTTTATTTGACTACGAAATAAATATACCCACCATAGGTTAAAAGAAGCAGTATTCCTTGCCATCTTTGGAATTTTTGCGTTATTATCGTCGGCAAAACCGCAATGCAAATAACTATAAGGCATATTTTCATATCCATACTTACGCTTGAGGCAGAAACGGCAAGTTCACCGCTCCCTCTTGCTATTGAAATTAATGAGCAAAGCGGAAGAATTAATGTTAAATCAATAATGTTTGCACCGAGTATGTTGCCTGCCGAAAGTGTTCCGGATTTCTTTTTGAGCGCCGAAAGCGCCGTTACAAGTTCCGGCAGGGAAGTGCCTATTGCAACTGCAATTACGCTTATCACCCTTTGCGAAATGTGTAAGTTTTTTGCTATTTGAGTTCCTTGCGATACAAGAAGTCTTGCGCCTATAACTATTCCTATTGCGCCGAAAACAAATAAAACAGTACAAAGCACTTTTTCTTTTACTGTAAACGTTTTATCGTTTTCATCGTTTTTTACTTCTTTTTTTATGCTTTTTATGTTTTCAAAAATAAATACTGCAAATACTGATATTAAAAGCGTAACACCTAATGCGGACAAAAAATAATATTCTTTGCTTTCGCCTTTAAATTGTAATGTTTGTTTTTTTGTGATAACGCAGCCTATTATTAAAGATATAATTGCTAAAATCATCGAAATACCTTTAAAGAAAATGTCACGCCTTTTTATTTCAAAGGGCATAAAGGTTATGAAAAGTCCTAATATCAGTGCAGTGTTTGCCGTGACCGAGCCTATTGCATTGCCGACTGCCATATCGACGTTTTTGGTTACGGTTGCCTGAACGCTTACTATTATTTCAGGCAGAGTTGTAGCAATTGAAACGATTGTTGCGCCAATTATAAAATTAGGTATTTTAAGCATTTTTGCTGCTTGTGTTGCACTGTCTACAAAAATATCTCCGCCCTTGATTATTAAAAAAAGTCCGATAATAAAAAAGGTGTATGTAAAAATATTCGCCATATCTGTCCGCCTTAAAATTTAGTTGTGTTAAATGCTTATATATGTTATAATATTTCAGTTGATTAATATATGAGGTGACATTATGTCTAAAAACAAAAAATTCACTCCTTTAATATTTATTCCTATTGCAGTGGCAGTATTCGTGTTAATCTTTCTTGCCGTAAGCGGTCATTTAACTAAAACCGAGGATATAAAAAAGCCTACTGCCGAAACCTCAATTTCAGTTGTTAATGATGAAACGACTGAGCCTACAAGCGCTAATACCGACGGCAAGGTTACTCTTTGCGCAGTTGGTGATAATCTTATTCACAACACCTTGATTGATGCAGGTAAGCAGGAGGACGGAAGCTACGACTATACTTGCCTTTATAAAAATATTGCTCCCGTTATTCAAAAATATGATATGTCCGTAATTGACCAGGAAACAGTTTTGGGCGGCTCTGAATTTGAATATACCGGTTATCCGGTTTTTAATTCTCCGCAAGAAGTTGGCGACGCTGCTATTAAGGCAGGCTTTGATATTTTCAATTGTGCAAATAATCATATTATGGATAAAGGCTCTCAGGGCGTTATGAATGAAATTGATTATTTCAAAAAGCAAAAGGATATTGTTTACCTTGGCATTAACGAGGACGAGCAGAGTTATAACACTGTTAAATATTATGTAAAAAACAATATAACATTTGCGCTTCTTAATTATACCTATGGCACAAACGGAATTGACTTGCCAAGCGATAAGCCGTGGCTTGTTAATTTGATGAATAAGGACAAGGTTACTAAGGATATAAAAGAGGCAAGGGAAAACGCCGACGTTGTAATCGTGTTCCCTCATTGGGGGACAGAAAACAGCTTTGGTATATCTGATTATCAAAAGGAATATACCGAACTTTTCAGTTCTCTCGGAGTTGACCTTGTTATCGGTTGTCACCCTCACGTTATTCAGCCGGTTAAAGAGGTTACTAATGATAAGGGGCATAAAATGCTTGTCTATTATTCTCTCGGTAATTTCATTTCTCATCAAATTGAAATTGACCAACTTTGCGGCGGTATGGCAAGTGTTGATATTGAAAAGAAAAACGGCAAAATCACAATTGAGGGCAAACTTATACCGATTGTAACTCATTACAGCAGAACTGACAGCGGCAAATTTACATTTGATGTCTATAAGCTGAGTGATTATAATGAAGAGCTTGCCTCCTCACATTCTCAAAAGGGCGGCACACCCGAATATTATAATAAGCTTGTTAAAAAGGTTGTGGATGAAAAATACCTCGATTTATCGAAATAGTCTATTTTTTGTCATTTTGTATAAAAACTCTTAACATGAATTATTGCTCATGTAGTAAATTGACAAAATTGTATAAAATCGTTGACAAACGTAAATTTGCTGACTATAATGAAATTGTAGTAAGAACAAAGGCGTTCCGAGTGAATTCGGAGCGCCTGTTTTTTTGCTTTATTTTATTGAAACAAATTCTTAAGAGAGGAGTATTTACTATGAGTAAGTACACAAAGGAAGAAATCCTTAAAAGCGCACAGGAAAACGGCGTAGAATTTATCAGACTTCAGTTTACAGACGTTTTCGGCATTATGAAAAACGTTGCTATCACAAGCTCACAGCTTGAAAAAGCACTTGATAATGAGTGTATGTTTGATGGTTCGTCAATTGACGGCTTCGTAAGAATCAACGAAAGTGATATGTATCTTCATCCTGATTATGATACATGGACAATTTTCCCTTGGAGAAAGCACCAGAACGCTCAGACAGCTCGTCTTATTTGCTCTGTTTATTGTGCAGATAATAAGACTCCGTTCCTTGGCGACCCAAGAAACGTTCTTCAGAAGGTTATGAATGAGGCTGCTGAAATGGGTTACAGCTTTAACGTAGGTCCTGAATGTGAGTTTTTCCTCTTTAAGCTTGATGAAGACGGTAATCCGACAACTACAACAGGTGATGAGGGTGGTTACTTTGACCTTAACCCAATCGACCATGGCGAAAACTGCCGTCGTGATATTTGCCTTGCTCTTGAGGAAATGGGATATACAATTGAAGCATCTCACCATGAGGTTGCTGAGGGACAGCACGAAATTGATTTCAAGTTTGATGAGGTTATGACAAGTGCTGACCGTGTAATGACATTTAAGCACGTTGTTAAAACTTATGCTACAAAGCATGGCCTTCACGCAACATTTATGCCAAAGCCGATTTACGGTATTAACGGTTCAGGTATGCATACTAATATGTCGCTTATGACTAAAAATGCTGAGGGCAAAACAGTTAATGCTTTCTATGATTCTGAAAGCGAAGACGGTCTCAGCGATGTTGCTCATTACTTTATCGGCGGACTTCTTAAGCACGTTAAAGGTATTGCCGCTTATTCAAATCCGACTGTAAATTCATATAAGAGACTTGTACCGGGCTATGAAGCTCCTACTTATATCGTTTGGTCAGCATCTAACCGTTCTTGTCTTGTTCGTATTCCTGCCGCAAGAGGTATGGGTACTCGTGTTGAACTTCGTTGTCCTGACCCAACCTGCAATCCTTATCTTGAAATGGCACTTTGCCTTGCAGCCGGTCTTGACGGAATTAAAAACAAAATTGTTCCTGCTCCGGCAGTAGATTATAATGTATTTGACCTTTCAAGTGAAGAACTTGAAGAAAAAGGTATTGATTGTCTTCCTGGCTCACTTGAAGAGGCTGTTAAGGCTTCAGAGGCTGACCCATTTGTTAAGGAAACAGTAGGCGAACACGTATTCAACGCATACACAGAAGGCAAGAAGGCTGAATGGGACGAATACAGAACAAAGGTTTCACAGTGGGAAATCGACAGATATATGGTTAATTATTAATTTTTACTTAACCCTCTCTTATGGCATTTATGCCATTTAGCCAAGCCGATATCATTTCGGTGTCGGTTTGGCTTATTTTTTTCAGCACAATGGGGTGCGACAATGCAATTGCATTTGCCGCACCCTGTTTTTTTATTTCTTTTTGTCATTACAAACTATATAATTTGAGGAGGAAGAATAAATGGATATAACATCTATTCTTGAAAAGGTCGACAGCGAAATGTTCGGCATCTGGTTTTTGGTTGGTGCGGCTCTCGTTTTCTTTATGCAATGCGGTTTTGCTATGGTTGAAACGGGATTTACACGTGCAAAAAATGCGGGTAATATTATAATGAAAAATCTTATGGATTTTTGCATCGGTACTCCGATGTTTATATTGCTCGGTTTTGGTCTTATGATGGGTGAAGAGGTCTTAGGCGGCTTTTGCGGTATGCCAACCTTGGGCGTTTTCACAAATTATCAAAACTTTGATTGGTCAAACTTTGTGTTTAACCTTGTGTTCTGTGCTACAGCGGCAACTATTGTTTCCGGTTCAATGGCGGAGCGTACAAAGTTTTCAAGCTATTGTATTTATTCGGCAGTAATTTCTGCTGTCGTTTATCCAATTGAGGCAGGTTGGATTTGGAATCCAAACGGTTGGCTTGCTAATCTTGGCTTCCATGATTTCGCCGGCTCTTGCGCTATTCATACGGTTGGCGGTATAACTGCATTTATCGGCGCAATTATGGTCGGTCCCCGTATCGGTAAATATGTTGAGGATAAAAAAACAGGTAAAAAGGTAGCAAAGGCAATTCCCGGTCACTCACTTACTCTCGGCGCACTCGGTGTATTTATCCTTTGGTTTGGATGGTACGGTTTCAACGGTGCAGCAGCAAAGAGCGGACCTCAGCTTGCTTCTATCTTTTTAACAACAACATGTGCACCTGCTATTGCAACTTGTGTAACTATGATTTTCACTTGGATTAAAAACGGTAAGCCGGACGTTTCAATGTCGCTTAATGCTTCACTTGCAGGTCTTGTTGCAGTAACAGCAGGATGTGATGTTGTCGATGCTCTCGGTTCTTGCCTTATCGGTGCGGTTTCCGGTATCCTTGTAGTTGTTGCTGTTGAATTTATTGATATTAAGCTTAAGGTCGACGACCCTGTAGGTGCTGTAGCAGTTCACTGTGTAAACGGTATGTGGGGCACAATTGCAGTAGGTCTTTTCGCAACAACTTCTGTTCCGGGCAACGATTCGTTTAAAGGTCTTTTCTACGGCGGTGGTTTCTCACTTCTCGGCAAGCAACTTTTAGGTCTTGTTTGTGTTGCAGCTTGGACAATTGTTACAATGACAATCGTATTCCTTATTATTAAGAAAACTAACGGATTGCGTGTATCTGAGGATGAAGAAATCAAGGGTCTTGACGCTACAGAACATAATCTTCCGTCAGCTTATGCAGACTTTATGCCGGCTATGGCATTTGCTACATCGTCATCAATTAAAGCTTCTGCCCCTAAGGCAAGTGTTCCGGCTTCGCCTCTTGCACCTGTTGAAAAGGCAGTTGAGGTTGAAACTTATACAACTAAAAAATCGCCTGAGCTTTCAAAGGTAGTTATGATATTTAATCCTGCCAAGTTTGAAGATATCAAAACTGCTATGAATTCGATAGGTGTCACCGGAATGACCGTAACAAATGTAATGGGTTGCGGTATTCAAAAGGGCCATATCAGAAAATATCGTGGTATTGAAATTGAAGAAATGAATCTCAATCCAAAAATGAAGCTTGAAATGGTTGTTTCGGCAGTGCCTGTTGAAAAGGTTGTTGAAACTGCAAGAGATGTTCTTTATACAGGTAATATCGGTGACGGTAAAATCTTTATATATGATGTTGAGGATGCCGTAAAGGTTCGTACAGGCGAGCGTGGATATGACGCTTTGCAGGGCGAAGATGATGTTTAATACTTGTTTAATTTAATCATTCACAAATATTTGTATTTGTTATTTTCTACCTAAAAAAAGCAGGATTGCAATTGCAGTCCTGCTTTTCCTATTGCATAAATATAATATGGTATTCATTAGAATACGCATAAGTATACAGCAATGTTAACAAATACTGTGATATTATACATAAATAAAGCGAAAAATTGCTTTAATTTTGTAATTTGTATAATTGACTACAGTGCATTATTTATTGTAAAATTAATTTAACGGTGATATTTAATGAACATAATGTTCATAAATTTTATATTATCATTTCTATTTAACTTAAGGAGAGGATATTATGTTGAAAGAGGGAGAAATCAGGATTCCGTCAGGCTGTGCCATTGCCGCAATAATCGACAGAAAAGGCAATCGTATCAACGGTTCGGAAATTATTAAATCTATCGCTCTTATGCATGACAGGTCTAACGGTCTCGGCGGCGGCTTTGCGGCTTACGGCATTTACCCTGAACACAAAGACGAATACGCAATTCACGTTTTCTATGATTCTAACGAAGCAAAAAAACAATGTGAGGATTTTCTTTTTAGGCATTTCAATATTGATGTTGCTGAAAGAATACCTACCCGTCAGGTACCGAGTATTGAAAAAGGACCTGATATTTGGAGATATTTCGGCAAGGCTAACCGTGTTCGTATGAAGGATGCACGTCAGGATGAACTTGAATATGTTGCTCAGTGCGTAACCAAGGTCAACAATGCTATTGACGGCGCATATATTTTTTCAAGCGGAAAAAATATGGGCTGTTTTAAGGCGGTAGGATATCCTGAAGATGTCGGCGAGTTTTATATGCTTGACCAATATGAGGCGTATATTTGGACTGCTCACGGCAGATTTCCAACCAACACCCCCGGCTGGTGGGGCGGTGCTCATCCGTTTAATATTCTTGACTGGTCAATTGTTCATAACGGCGAAATTTCTTCTTATGACACTAACCGCAGATATATTGAGCAGTTTGGCTATATTTGCACAATGCAGACAGATACCGAAGTTATCACTTATCTTTTTGACCACCTTTTGCGCCACCATAATCTTCCTATCGAGGTTGCCGCTGATGTTCTTACAGCGCCTGAATGGGATGAGATAGATAAAATGGACGATGACAAAAAGGAATATTTCACAAATCTTCGTTCAATTTATAACGGTGCTCTCGTAAACGGTCCTTTCTCCGTAATTCTCGGTTCTAATAAAGGGCTTCTTGCTATTAATGATAGGCTTAAGCTTCGTTCGCTTACTGCGGCAACAAAGGGCAATAGGGCATATTTTGCTTCTGAGGAATCGGCTATCAGAATTATTTGCCCTGACCCTGAAAAGGTATGGTCTGTTTCAGGCGCCGAGCCTGTATTTATTCCGCTCGAAATTGATGATGAGGAGGTTGAGGACTGATGATTAATTATATTCCACGTAAATTTACTGTCATTCGTGATAAAGAATTATGTATTAACTGCGGCTGTTGTGTTCGTCAGTGCTCAAACGAATGTCATTATTTTGATGAGGACGGCAAAACCGTATTGGTTAATTCAAAAAATTGCGTTGCGTGTCACAGGTGTGTTGACCTTTGTCCTACAGGTGCGCTTCGCATAGAAAAATATGTTTGCGATTATCGTGATAATGCAAACTGGACTCCTACCTATCAGCAAGAAATTTGCCGTCAGGCAGATACAGGCTCTGTTCTTCTTTCGGCAATGGGTAATCCTAAGCCTTATCCTATTTATTGGGATAAAATCTTGCTTAATGCATCACAAGTAACCAACCCGTCCATCGACCCGCTTCGTGAGCCTATGGAAATTCGTACTATTTTAGGTCGTAAGCCTAATAAGCTTGAGGTTGAAAGAAAGGGTAAATCAATTACCAAAATGCCGCCTCAGGTTATGCTTGAAACACCTATAATGTTTTCTGCTATGAGTTTTGGCTCAATCTCTCTTAATGCTCAAAAATCGCTTGCAATGGCGGCTGTTGAGCTTGGAACGCTTTTTAATACAGGCGAAGGCGGACTTCATCCTGATTTGCGCTCTTTTGGCGAATATGCAGTTGTTCAGGTCGCTTCCGGTCGTTTTGGCGTTCATAAGGATTATCTTAATAATTCTAAATTTATTGAAATCAAAATCGGTCAAGGTGCTAAGCCGGGTATCGGCGGTCACCTCCCCGGTGAAAAAGTTAATGTAGAGGTATCAAATGCACGTATGATTCCTGAGGGATCAGATGCTATTTCTCCTGCTCCTCACCACGATATTTATTCTATTGAGGATTTGCGCCAGCTTATTTGGTCGCTTAAGCAGGCAACTCATAATAAAAAGCCTGTTTCCGTTAAAATTGCCGCAGTACATAATGTTGCCGCAATTGCTTCCGGTGTTGCAAGAGCAGGTGCGGATATTGTTGTAATTGACGGTTTTAGAGGCGGTACAGGTGCCGCACCTACAAGAATTAGAGATAATGTAGGTATTCCTATTGAACTTGCACTTGCAGCAGCTGACCAAAGGCTTCGTGACGAGGGTATTCGTTCAACTGTTTCTCTTGTTGCCGCAGGTTCGTTCCGTTGTTCATCCGATATTGTTAAAGCAATTGCTCTCGGTGCAGATGCTTGCTATGTTGCTTCTGCTCCACTTATTGCAATGGGCTGCCATATGTGCCAAACATGTAATACCGGTAAGTGTAATTGGGGTATTGCTACTCAGCGTCCTGACCTTACACGTCGTCTTAATCCTGAAATCGCACATAAAAGGGTAATCAATTTAATAAACGCTTGGAATCACGAAATTAAAGAAATTATGGGCGGTATGGGTATCAACTCTATTGACTCGCTTCGTGGTAACAGACTTATGCTTCGTGGTATCGGTCTTAGTGATAAAGAACTTGAAATACTCGGTATTAAGCATGCCGGCGAATAAGGAGTGCATAGATATGAAAAAAGTTTTCGCAAGAGAAGAACTTTGCATAAACTGCCGCCTTTGCGAGGTTTATTGCAAAACAGCTCATTCAAAATCTAAAGACGTAGTTAAAGCATATAAATCGGAAAATCCTGAACCTGTAAGCAGAATTTCTGTTTTCGGCGATAAGGTCGCTTCCGTTGCAGTCAATTGCCGCCATTGCGATGACCCTGCATGTGTTAAGGCTTGCATTACGGGCGCAATGACTAAGGATAAAAAAACAGGCATTGTATCTGTTAACGAGGATAAGTGCATAGGCTGTATGACTTGCCTTGCAGTTTGCCCAATCGGTTGTATTAAGCAGGGCAATATTGCATATAAGTGTGACCTTTGTCAGGGCGAAGAACCGGCTTGTGTTAAAAATTGCCCTAATAATGCTTTGCTCTGGCTTGAGGTAGGAGGTGCTAAATAATGAATTATGTTATTGTAGGCGCTTGCGCCGCAGGTCTTGCTGCTGCTGAGGCTGTCAGAAAAGCCGATGCCAAGGGTAATATCACAATGCTTACAGAGGAGGCTTATTTCCCGTATTCACGCCCTTCTATCAGCTATTTTCTTAAGGGCAAGGTTAAGGAAAGCGATATGGCTCTTCGTAAACCGTCTTTTTATAAAACAAATAATATAAATGTTATTACAAATGCTAAGGTAACCTCTATTGACAGAAAAAATAAAACTGTTAAGGTAGGCAAAAAATCATATCCTTATGATAAACTTTGCCTCGCAACAGGCTCAAAGCCGTTCGTGCCTCCTATGGAAAATGTTGAGGGCAAGGAAAATGCGGTTACATTTCTTGATTTAGCTTCTGCAAAGGAGCTTAAGTCTCTTGCAAATGAAAACACAAAAGCTGTTGTAATCGGTGCAGGTCTTATCGGTATGAAAGCTGCCGAGGGCCTTGTTAAAATATGCAAAAGCGTAGATGTTGTTGAACTTGCACCGAGAGTTTTACCGTCAATTCTTGATAAAACTTCTGCACGTCAAGTTAAAAAGCATTTGGAAAATAACGGCATTAAATTTCATTTGGAAAATACTGTTGTTAAGGCTCAATCAAAGGGTAAGCATATTACAGGTGTAACTCTTAAAGACGGCAAAACATTAAAATGCGATTTGCTTGTTCTTGCAGTTGGCGTAAGACCTCAGTGCGAACTTGCCGAAAGCGCAGGGCTTGAGGTGAACAGGGGTATTATTACCGATATTCACACTATGCAAACGAGCGATAAGGATATCTATGCGGCAGGCGACTGTACCGTATCTGTTGATATGCTTGACGGTTCAAAAAAAATTATTGCTCTTTGGCCTAACGCAGTGCAGCAGGGCAGAGTTGCCGGTTATCAAATGGCAAGTGAAAGCAATACGGTAGATGGTACTTATTCTGTAAACGCTATTGACTTTTTCGGCCTTCGTATTTGCACCTGCGGTCTTATCAATGCTCAAGGTGAGCAATATTTTGATAAAATTAAATCTGACGGCGATGTATATAAAAGGCTTGTATTTGAGGGTGACAGGCTTGTAGGCTTTGTTCTTATCAATTCAAGCGAAAATGCAGGTATTTATACAAATCTTATTTCAAATAAGGTTGACCTTTCTACTCTTGAAGGCGATATTATGGAAACACCGTCAATATTTTTGTTTGATAAGGATACAAGAATTCAAAAGCTGAGAGGAGGCATTTTGTTATGATTATCGAAGCAGGACTTACTCGATATGAAGCAGTAAATAAGGAAATTGAAAAGCAACTTGAAAAGCAAAATAAGGTTACTGTTAAAGATGTCAACGGTCAGCGTTATATCGGTTGTGCTCTTAATGAGGGCAAAACAATTGAGGTTTACGGCACTCCGGGCAACGATATGGCTTGCTATTTAAACGGCGGCAGAGTTGTTGTTTTCGGAAATTGTCAGGACGCAGTCGGCAATACAATGGGCGGCGGCGAAATTGTTGTCCACGGTCACTCCGGTGACGCTATGGGTTACGGTATGCGTGACGGCCAAATTTATATTCGTGATAACGTTGCTTGCCGTGGCGGTATTCATATGAAAGAATTTAGGCAAATGCGCCCTGTTCTTGTTATCGGCAAAAATGCAGGTTCATTTCTCGGCGAATATATGGCGGGTGGCACTATCGTATTGTTGGGCCTTGATATGAAAAGGGGCGAAAAGCTTTTCGGCACTCATTGCGCATCCGGTATGCATGGCGGCAAAATCTTTGTCCGTGGAACATTTCCTAAAGAAAATATTTCTCAGAATATTAAGGTTCAGGCTCTTGATGATGATGATAAAAAAGAACTTGACGAATATATTAAAAAATATTGCAAGTATTTTAATAAGGATTATAATGAAATTATGCAAAAGCCTTTTAAAAAGCTCGTTGCGGCAACGTCACGTCCTTATGCAAATCTCTATACACCTAATTGATAAAAGCTACATTTTAAGGGATAGATTTCTTAGCGAAATCTATCCCTTAAAAAATTTAAACCATAAAGTTTGTTTTAAATTGTATTTTAATCATTAATCAAAATATTTCAATTGCCTTTCAAGTGTTATTGAAAAATAAAAATTTGAAAAGTGTTAGAAAAAGTGTTAGAAAACAGAAAAAATAAGAGCCAAATCAGTTAAGATTTGGCCCTATATCAGTGTCTTTGTACAGCATATTTGATACAATGTGAACACCTATATTTCTAACTTCTTATGCGTATAAGGCGATAAATCACGATGGCCGGTAAAGCAACAAGTTTTATCCTTTATATCCATATTAACCTCGCAGAAAAACAAAAAGAGCGCAGCCGAAGCCACGCTCAAAAAACACTTGCTTCAAACTTTCTGCCAGGAAAATTTCATAGTTTGGAAGAACCAAGCGTATGACAAAGTAGCGTGTGTTTTTATCAAAAGATAAAACGGCACGCTTAGCTCTTCTCAAAAAGACTACATCTATATAATTTTCCTGGCGAGGTAATTATATCATCTGCAAGATTTTTAGTCAACATAAGAAAAAGTGTGCAAGTTGATAAATTAACCTGCACACCTTTTATTTTTTTCAGTTAAAAACAGTTTTAATTATTATGCTTTATATTTTGAACACGATTTTTCAATAAGCCCTGCAATACTTTGCTTTCTTGTTACCTACCGCATAATTTTATGTAGTATAGTTATATATTTTATCCATTATAATTTTCTATAATTTCCAATACAGAATTACTGTAAATATTTCCGTCGAGCACATTTCCGTTTGCAGAAAAACTTATCGCTTTCATATCTTTCGGATTTTCAAAATATGGGTTAAACACTTTGGTATTATTAAAATATTTTCCTAAATATTTTAATGCATTGCCACTTGGAAATATAATATTACCATCGGATTGCTCAATATTTATATTACTGAATTTTTCAAGTATTTTTTTTGTTTTTATATTATATGGGTTGTTATCATCTTTATTTACAAGCCAAGCCGGATGAGTATGGATAGGTATACCTGTTTTAAGAACAGCCTTTGCAAATTCTGTTACATAATCTAATGGTATAGTTTCTTGATGAAAAGCGTCTACAGATAAGCATACATTATTTACTCCGCTTTTAGCTAACATTTGCGCCACTTTTTGAATTTTGTCGATATTTTTGCTGAAATAACCGTTTGTAATTAAATCTCTATGTTCAATATTCATATCCTTTGCAGCAGAATGAATTTGGCAAACAGTTTCTGGATAAAGCAACGGCTCACCACCAAAGGTCATAAGAGATTTGATTTTAAAATTGTTGCAAATATCATAAACGGCTTTTACTGCCTTTTCTGTGTCTATGTGTTCATTTGATGTATGACTGCCTTGGGAACAATGCTTGCACTTTCCTGTGCAGGCATCGGTAATTACAAATTCAATTCTGTTGAGATTTTTTAAATACTTATTCATTTATAATATCCTCTTAAATTAAACAAATAGAACTTAAATTTATTTAGCCCATGATTTGTTTGGCAGTTGTTCGCTTGGAATGCCTCTTTTAAGTCCATATTTTCTTGTTTCCTCATACTGCTCAGGAATGTTACGATTTACTTTGAAAATTTTATCGTTATAAATTATGTAATGATAATCTTCACATTTTAAATCGCAATACCAAATTGGTTCATCGGTCATTGCTGTTTGCAATCTCGGTACAATGTCATCAATTTTGCTTTCGTCAATTTCTACTATCCAAATTATTCCGCCATCATTGATTTCTTCGGTAATATTGAATTCGTTAATTATGGATTTGTCTTTTAGGCTTTCTTCAATGATGCAACCGCTGTATTTCATACTTGTTGTTCCTTTTGTTATTATTTTACTAAGGCATAATATCTTTATTTTATTGGTAAATCGATTTCCGCTAATATAAATTAATTATACCTTATTTTGAAAAGTTATACAATACTTTTAGAAATAAAGTGGATTATTCAGTACGTATGATTATTATGTCAATCAATAATTCTTGCATTGAGTATTTAAATAGAAACAGCGTTTGCTGATGATGTTAAAACATAAGCAAACGCTGAAAATCCTTTATTTACAAGGTTTTAGACAAAAAAACAGGACGCTAAAAATTGTATCATTTTCAGCGTACTATGGTGTTTTTGTACAGCATATTTGATACAATGTGACCACCTGTCCAAAAATGTGACCACCAAAAATGTTTCAAATATTTTTCCTTGTTCTTTAACTTTATAAATGGAACAATAAGCTTATAATGCTATAAAATTATTATTTATTTAGATAAAAGTCATAAGTGAAATTTAGAATGGTAGATAAACTTGTAAAATTGATAAAGTCGAAAATCTAAAAGAAGTTTCTCTAGATTCCTAATAAAAGTCAAAACTATCATTAAAACAACTAACAATATTTTTAGTATGAAAATAAAAAACATTATTTAGATAGATAACCAAAAAATGCTGAAAATATACGGAAAGAAAAACATCTTGATATATCATATAACTCATATTACACTGATATTATATTTATGTTTTTTATAAAACTTTTTGATAAAAACTACGATTTTACTCTTAACTAAAAATATAAAAAAGTCAGTGTGTTTTTAATACACTGACATAATTATATATTTATTAATATTAAAATTATATTTTTTTCCATAGTACAAGTTCTGCATTTTCGCCATTACAACCATATTTATATACAGCAATAAACTTTTCATTAGCAGCTACACCATAACATTTATCGCTTCCTTCAATATCAATCTGTTTTGCGTAGTATTGTGTATCGTTATCAAGAATTTTAGCTTTTTCCCCATTAGGAAGTATACATTCTATATTCAAGTAATTTCCATCCATAAGATTTAAAGAATTAAAATTCTCAAATTCTTTTATCCCAAGTTTCTTAATTTTTTCAAGTAAAACCTGTTCCATAAAATTCACCCTTTTTTATTTTATTTTACCAAATATATATAACCAAGTCAATTCTTTCTGCTTCAATTATTTCTATCCTCCGGTTGAACCGAGAATTTATTTCTGTGCTGAAGAGACAAAAAGTAGGACACTAAAAATTATATCATTTTTAGTGTCCTATGGTGGTTGCGGGAGTAAGACTGCGTCGTCACAAACTCCATATCGTTCAAAATAACTTTTTTATTATATGAGTTTAAATTATTTATCACTCATTGCGTTGTTCCTCCTTTTCCCAAAAAGCTTACGCTTTTCGGGAGCCCTGAAAGTTCGAGTCTTAATAATCATAATGATAAAAAAACAGACACCTAAAAAGATGTCTGTTTTTCTATGGTTGCGGGAGTAAGACTCGAACTTACGACCTTCGGGTTATGAGCCCGACGAGCTACCAACTGCTCCACCCCGCGATATTAAATTGCTTTGCCGAGATTTCCTCGGTGTGCTATATATTATAACAGATATTTCTGATATGTCAATACCTAATTTATATTATTCACATAAATTATGAAATGTTCCTGATTTTACAGCACCGATTTAATTTCACCCAAGCTTTTTAATTTAGCAAAAAGAAGTTTGTCAATTTCCGCTTCACCTTGCCAAAGGTCGGGAATCATAATGACACTCATATTTGCGTTGTGGGCTGACAGAATCCCGTTTTTCGAGTCCTCAACAGCAATGCAATTTTCAGGCACTTCGCTAAGCTCCTCGCATGCCTTTAAATAAATATCCGGTGCAGGCTTAGAATTTTTAATCATATCACCGCAGATAACCTTGTCAAAATAATGGGTGATATTCTTTTCCTCTAAATGATGAAAAACGCTGTCGCTGCTTGTTGAAGAAGCCACTGCAAGCTTATATCCTTTTTCTTTAAGATATTCAAGTGCTTCGTGAAGAAAAGGCTTTTCGGGTACGCCGAAATCATTGAAATATTTATATGAATATTCTCTGCCTTTTTGCTTAAAAAGCTTTGCATCAAAGTCCTTGCCGAATTCGTTTTGCAAAATTTTAATAGCGGCTTGAGCAGTCATACCGAGTGTTTTATAGACCATATATCCTGCCTTGCCGATTCCCATTTCCTCGCCGACCGTATCCCAAGATTTCATACATACACTTTCGGTGTCAAACATAACGCCGTCCATATCAAAAACTACTGCTTTAAACTTCATTATCTAAAACACCTTCTTAAAAAATCTGTTCTTTTGCCGACGCTTTCAATTACGATTTTGCTTTTGCTTACCTTTATGTATTTGTCACCGTGGTGCTCGTTTACAAGTGTTTTGAGTATACCTCTTGCTATCGGTGCCGCCTGTGGAATAACAGGAAATGTAAGAAACTTTACTAAATCAAAATATTTATTTATAGGATATTTCTTCATAATATTACCTTTTGTTGTTACAGTTTTTATTACAATTAGAGCAATTGCCTGAGCAGGCACTTTTATGTTTTGTCGAATATATTATAGCAAAAATAAGCAATATTACAATTAATATTAATAAAATTATACTTTGAATATTCATTATAAAAGTCCTATAAGTGCAAAAATTCCGTGAGTAATGAACGCCATAATCCACGCAATTACACATTGAAAAACAACTACAAAGCAAGCCCATTTTCTTCCGAGTTCTCTTTTAATCGAAGCAATTGCCGCAACACAGGGAGTGTATAACAGACAGAAAACAAGAAGTGAAGCAGCGCCGAGTTGAGTGAGTATGCTCGTTATTTTTACACCTGAGCCTAAGAGAACGGATAGCGTGGATACGACACTTTCCTTAGCCATAAAGCCGGTGATTAACGCAGTCGAAATTCTCCAATCGCCAAATCCAAGCGGCTTGAATATCGGTGCAATAAAGCTCGCAATTGTTGCAAGTATGCTGTCTTGTGAATTTTCGACAAGATTAAATTTAGTGTCAAAAGTTTGCAAAAACCAAATTACAATTGTTGCAACAAAAATCACAGTAAATGCTCTTTGAAGAAAATCCTTTGCTTTTTCCCAAAGAAGCTGGCAAACACTTTTAGCACTCGGCATTCTGTAGTTAGGAAGTTCCATTACAAAAGGTACAGGTTCGCCTTTGAAAATACTTAACTTCATTATTATAGCCATAAATACGGCAGTTGCAATTCCGAGTGCATATAGCAAAATCATAACTATTGCGCTGTTGTTAGGGAAAAATGCAGCGGCGAAAAAACCGTAAATAGGAAGTTTTGCCGAACAACTCATAAACGGAGTTAAAAGGATAGTCATTTTTCTGTCACGTTCACTTGATAATGTTCTGCTTGCCATAACTCCGGGTACGGTACATCCGAAACCTATAAGCATAGGCACAATGCTCCTGCCTGAAAGCCCTGCTTTTCTTAATAGCTTATCCATAACGAATGCAACCCTTGCCATATATCCGCTGTCCTCAAGCAGAGATAGGAAGAAAAAGAGCGTAACGATTATCGGCAGGAAATTTAACACACTTCCGACACCGTTGAATATTCCGTCAATTATAAGCGAATGTATTACATCGTTTATATTCGCTTTTGTAAGTAAACCATCAACTAAGGTTGTAAGATGACTTATTCCTAAGTCGAGCAAATTTGAAAGTCCTTTGCCGATTACGCTGAATGTGAGCCAAAATACAAGACCCATTATTGCAATAAATGACGGAATAGCCGTGTATTTACCCGTAAGTATTTTATCAATTTTAATACTTCTTGCGTGCTCCTTGCTTTCGCTCGGCTTAATAACTGTTTGCTGACAAATGCTTTTAATAAAATGAAAGCGCATATCGGCAATTGCGGCGGCTCTGTCAAGTCCACGTTCTTGCTCCATTTGAACAATAATATGTTCAATCATTTCCTTTTCATTTTGGCTGAGCTTTAATTTATCCTCAACAAGGCTGTCACCCTCAATAAGCTTAGAAGCCGCAAATCTAATGGGAATTTCAGCCGCCTCGGCGTGGTCTTCAATAAGATGCATTATTGCGTGGATACATCTATGTACTGCTGTTTGCTCGCTCGTTCCGTGCGAAATGCAAAAATCCTGCCTGCCGGGGCATTCTCTGTATTTTGCAATATGCAATGCGTGGTCTGTCAGCTCTTCAATACCTTCGTTTTTAGCAGCTGAAATCGGAATGACCGGAACGCCAAGCAACTGTTCCATTTCGTTTACAAGCACGCTTCCGCCGTTTTTGCGGACCTCGTCCATCATATTAAGCGCCACAACCATAGGAATGTTAAGCTCCATTAACTGCATTGTCAAATATAGATTTCTTTCAATATTGGAAGCATCAATAATATTGATAATTCCCTTTGGCTTTTCATCTAATAAAAATTTTCTTGTTACTATTTCCTCATTGCTGTAAGGAGACATAGAATAAATGCCCGGCAAGTCTGTAATAAGTGTATCTGCGTGATTTTTTATTTCTCCATCTTTTCTGTCAACCGTTACACCGGGAAAATTGCCGACGTGCTGATTAGAGCCTGTCAGCCTGTTAAATAAGGTCGTTTTGCCGCAGTTTTGGTTTCCGGCAAGCGCAAAGGTCAGTTTTGTGCCGTCGGGCAAAGGATTTTCGTCAGCTTTTGTGTGAAATTTGCCTCCTTCACCTAAGCCCGGATGGGAAATGTCCTTTTTTCTTGTATCAATATTATTGTCCGTTTTTTTAGTATACGGCTTGTCAATTTCTATTTTCTCAGCATCGGCAAGTCTTAATGTCAATTCATAGCCGTGAATTTTAATTTCAACAGGGTCACCCATAGGTGCAAATTTTATCATTGTGATTTGAGCACCGGGAATAAGACCCATATCAAGAAAATGCTGCCTTAAGGCGCCTTCGCCGCCTACTTTTGTTATTTTTGCGCTTTTTCCTATTTCTAAATCTATAATGTTCATTTTAACTCCATTTTTTTTAAAAGCTTATTTATAAATTATATAGAAAACATTTTTTAAATATAACCCCTTAACAGTTAGTTTAACAAACTAACTTGATTTGTCAATAGAGAAGTACAATAAAATTTTAAGTTTTGAGTAAAACAAAAAAATTAATCGCTTTTTGCACTGCTTTTTTTGTTTATAAAAAAAAGGTGCCGAAGCTTTCGCTTCGACACCTCAGACTGTCGATAAAGTGGCTAAACCGTGCCGTGCTCAAATTATTATAAAGTATGACGTAGGGCAAGGGCTT